>ERZ1643251.166-NODE-166-length-114028-cov-51.066656_pt1 | contig 114028 bp, 102 predicted proteins | sample MGYA00579261_ERZ1643251 | MGnify/ENA primary metagenome ERZ1643251 (study PRJEB29033, sample SAMEA4952267) | chicken gut metagenome | biome: Broiler Chicken; feature: Gastrointestinal Tract; material: Caecum | place: Ireland | collected 2018 | study: Broiler... | reverse complement strand
GCATATTTACTCGGCAGAGTGTGTACACTTCTAGCTTGAGATGTAGGCGAGTTTATGAGCCGTACATATCAGGATGCTCTTGAGTACAAACAAAGCTGCCTCACATAATTTGAACTTGACTTGAGGTTATGATAAGCCTAGTATAGATATAGACGGCACCCCCGCAGTTGACAATTTAATAACATCTCGGGTGAGTGGCACTCTGCCGACGAAAAATGACTAAATGTCATTTTGAGGAGAGGCCGGTAGCGCAGTTGACAATCTAACAATATCTGGGTGAGTGGCACTCTGCCGACGAGAAATGACTAAATGTCATTTTGAGGAGAGGTCGGTAGCGCAGTTGACAATCTAATAATATCTGGGTGAGTGGCACTCTGCCGACGAAAAATGACTAAATGTCATTTTGAGGAGAGGCCGGTAGCGCAGTTGACAATCTAATAATATCTCGGGTGAGTGGCGCAGTGGTAGCGCAGTTGACTCTTAATCAATTGGTCGTGGGTTCGAATCCCACCTCACCCAAAACTAATAATCAAGAGGGCTTACACCCTCTTTTTTTGCACTATTCGAACCCACGAACGTGGGATAATTCATAATCGCATCGTAAACGATGCTTGGTCCCACCTCACCCAAAGTTAATAGAAAGAGGGCTTACACCCTCTTTTTTTGCACTATTCGAACCCACGAACGTGGGATAATTCATAATCGCATCGTAAACGATGCTTGGTCCCACCTCACCCAAAAAACTTTTTAGAAATAAAAATTACGAGGCTTGTGCCTCGTTTTTTTGTTTCTAAAAAAGCAGGACAGACTGCAACGTCCCCCAGTTTGTGCAAATCAAACCAGACAAATTGTAAACTACCAAAATTTGTAACAATTTCCCCAAAATTTGTAAATTTATAACGCTGACAAACGTTATACAAATATGATTATTAATAATTCCAACATAGTATCTGTTAAAAAAGAAATGGAAATGCCTGCGCAAAAGGCGCAGACACAATGTTCAACAGATAAAAATATACCGGAACAAAATACAGTCGATGTTTCAGCCGACACATTAAGAGCATATACAGGTATTGAAAATAAGAACAAAAAAGTTTCACCAAAAGAGGTTGTGGAGTTTTTAAAAAATACCGGTATGAAAAATGAAAATTTATACCCGGAAATACTCAAATCGCTAGAAGATGAAAACGGAGAAATTGCTCAATTAAGTTTTGATTTTTTAAAAAGTTTTCAAGCAAAAAACAATCCTATAATTATCTCATCAAAGATTTTTAACGCAGCAAAAGAAAATGAAAAAATCAATTATGCAGCATTAAAACTTATTGATTCAATAATGGAGCCAAGGGATGTTGGTGCTTTTTACCTCAAAGACTACTTCTGCGAAGTTTTAAACGGCATAAAAAACAAAGACGGCTCGTTCAATAAAGATGCGCTGAAATTTTTTATCAAACATTCTGACGTTTATAATAAACTTTTTAACTTTAAACCGCAAAGTGCTTTTGCTCCATTAAAAAACAATAACGGGGACTTTGACTTAAAAGCACTTGATTATGCCGATAAAAAATTAACAGAAAAAGAAAAATTGCAAAAGCTTATACCCCAACTTTACAGCGCACGAGACAAGGACGGAAATTTTTCTTATGAAATAATGGAACTTAATGATTATCTGTCACAAATTTTTAAAGAATGGCAAATTAATTACGTACAAGAAATTGCACTCTCCTTCCAAGAGGATAAGAAAAAAGAACGTGATGAATTCATTGAACTTGCAAAATCAATGAAAAATGAACAAGATTTTTCTCAAATATTTAATTTTATTAAAAATATAAAAGCAAATGAGTCAACAAAATCAACTCTGGAGTTTGACAAAAGCTCCGTCGATTTTTTAAGAGAAATGGAAAATTCCGGCGATTATAATCTGGAAAAGACAGAAATTATACTAAAAAAAATAGGAATGCCTATCAAGGCGTTTTCTCAAAAAGATATTGAAATACTAAAAAAAATGTGTATGCTCATTAATAAAGAAAATATTGAAACGTTTATTGATGCGTCTATAAAAAAAGCAGGCAAGAATAAAGGAAAATTTGATTCATCAACGCTTAAAACTTATCTTGATATTTATAGTAAAAATCGTTATTTAATGCCTATGGGAGATATTGAATATCTGGCAAAGTGTTTTGCACTGGAAGAAGATGATTACGCACTTGATACCTTTGCTAAATTATATAATTTTAGATGGAAGAACGACAGCAAATGCGGTTCGGAAGAATTATTGGACAGGCGTACGCTGCATTTTATTCTTAAGATGTCTTGTATAGAACACGATGGTATTCCAAGACGTCCATGTCATAAGCCGGTATTGGACAGATTAAATAAACTTATGACAATGAGTCTGCCAATGTCCTCCAGTGAGGCTTTTTCAAATTTTATTGTTTGTCAGGACATTGATAATGTTGAAAAATTGGAAAAAGTTAATTTTATGGAACTTGGACTTAAAACAGGACAAGTTTCCAAAGGAATTTTCAAATATGCAACACTTGAAGAATTGCTTGATTTTAAAGAATATTTAAAAGATTACCTTAAAGACAAAAACGTTCAATCCGTTGATATTAAACTTAACACTAATATATCAAGCATTGTCGAACTTACAACCGGCCCGGAATATGACAGAACGAAACTTCTTTATGATATAAAAAAAGGCGAACCTACTGCAGAAATTTACGAACGCAAATGGAACAAGAATGTCACAAGAAAAGAAAAAGATTTTAAAAACAACACTGTTACAGAGTTTCGCTCCCGTATTGAAAGAGAAAACTATACAGATTACGAAAGATTGGAATCCCAATCTTTAAAAAAATTTGATAAAAACAACAATTTGGTTTATGAAGAACAAATAAAAGAATCCGCTATCCCCCATGTTTTTGATATCACAAGAACATATCCCGATGGAAGAGTTGAAAAAATAAGCTCTGCATCAAAAACTAAAGACGGAAATGAAATTATAGAAAAAAATATGACATCTATTGACGGCACAAAAACATACTACCGCTATGAAGATGACCCGAAAGGTAACAGAATTTTGGATTACGTGATAACAGATAAAAATGGCAAAAAGCTTTTGAATCAATCTGTTACTTTTGAAGTGATTGATGACAATCATTTTGTTTCTTCACGCAACAATAAAAAATTCGATATAAAAATACAGGGCGACAATCTTATCGTTAAAGATTTAAAAACAAAACAGACAAAAACTATTGAGCTTAAAAGCTTTACACGTGACACAAAAGAACTTGTGCTGCCCGTGTTAAAAATGCTCCCCGGAGATGAGCTTTTCAAGATGAAAGAGATTGACTTAAAGGCTTTGTATGCGACAGAAAAAATAGACAATGCTGCATTCAGCCCTCGTGAAGAATCTATTATGATGAAACCAAAATATCTAGATGTAGCAATTCTCTTACACGAATTGGGACATGCAAAAGACGAACTTATGTTTAAAGAAATCGCCGAACAAATAAATAAAGATGAAATGCTCAAAAAGATTTTTAATGAAGAAAAAAGTGCCTACCGTCAACATTTTGGGGACTCAGAACTTTCTAAAATTGATTATTTTACAGCAGATTACCACTATCTTGGAGCAAATTCCATTCACGAAGGTATTGCGGAAACAAATACGATTTTGAGTACATCACCCAAAAACGAAATTCAATCAATTCGTTCACATTACTGGCAGCAGTATTTCCCCCGCACCATAGCATACCTTGCCGGTCTTATGAAATAATTTCATATAGTCAACTGACTCCGACGATGTCCTCGCTACATATCACAAATATACCACCGGCTATAATATCTCATCACAATCTGCAATAGAAACCTTTTCAAAACCTGTTTCGAGAGCATTTTTTGGTGAATTGCCTTTTTTGAGCATAGTGTCAATAGTTTTGTTAGATATCAAAACCTCATCTGTTTCACTGCGATAAGCAACAGACGTCGGAGTTTTTCCGTTTTTTAACTCCGAATAGGGTATGTTTAGCTGCTGCAAAAGTTTCTGAAACTTTGTGTAAATATCCTGACTTTTTTTAGTATTCTTTGAACCGAGCAGCACTGCCTGCAGGTATTCATTTTTTAAATCTATAGCCCCTCTTAAATAAGCCAGCACATTTGAAAAAGCGTGGTTTGCTTCACAATCTGGCTTTAGATGCAGCAAAACAGCCTCACTGCCGTCAGTTATCAAACAGGAGCTGCAATCGATAACCCCAGTTGTATAAACATCTTTTGCCTTAACGCTGTCAGCTATTGTCCACGGAAATTTTACAGCATTGCTATTGCCCATACGCCCTGCTATGCTGCCAAATTCGTTTATGGTGACAGGTTTTATTCTGGATTTAAAACTTATGTTTTCTATGGCTGTTCTCCTGTTTTTACTGACAGTAAAACATGTCAAAGAAAATTATTGCCTGTCTCTGTAAAACAAACTGTAATATAATAATAAAAAGTCAGAAAACTGTATGGATATTTAGATGGATAAAAAAACAAAATTATATTACGGTGCAATAGCGTTACTTACAATATTTGCTTTTATATTAAGAATTTTATTTATAACATATTCAAAATTATGGATAGATGAGCTGTACTGTTTTGATATAGCAAATCACGCATCTGTTTTTGAAGTTGTCAAAACAACATTAACAACGGATTTGCACGCTCCTTTATTTTTTGTAATTTTACATTTTTGGATAAAAATTTTCGGTTCATCAGATATTGCTCTTATGATGCTGCCTGTTTTGTTTTCCACTGCCTGCATACCAGTCGGAGCGTTGATTGCAGAAAAACTTTTTGACAGAAAGACAGCTATTATATTTGCTGCTTTTTGCACCTTCAGCGCACTTGAGATTAATTACTCTCAAGAGGTAAAATTCTATTCTATGCTCCCTCTGCTCGGGCTTTTTTGTGCATATTATTTTGTACAAACATTGCAAAAGCCGAAGTTGAAGAACTTTATCCCGCTTGTAATTTCCAATATTATTCTGATTTACACATTTAATCTCGGGGTAATCTTTTCTTTTGTTCAGTTTGTAACAGGACTTTTATACCTGCTGGCAGCAAAGACAGCAGAAAAAAAAGAATCGGTCAAAAATTTTGTTTTGAGTTTTTGTTCAATATTTATTTTGTATTTACCCTATTTTTATTTTCAAATAAAAACAATGGCATCATCAAAATCAGGAATCTGCAGTCTGTTTAATGTATTCCATTTTGATTTGGGCTTTGTAAATGCACTTATACAGAACTTTTTTACGCCTGTATTGGACAATCTCGGCAACAACAGCCTAAATTACAGTATTTTTGAAAACATAAAAGAACTGCATATAATTGGCGTTATTATTTTTATTATCCTGTTCTTGCTGGCTTTTGGTGCAGGATTTATCATCAGTATCAAAGAAAATAAAACAAAATCACTGCTTTTAATTTCGATTTCTGTGTTATTCATAGTTAGTTTAATGCTGCTGGCACAGTTTCATATTATACCGTTAATCACAAGATACTGCATGCCGGTGCATTTGATACTGATGCTGTGCGCCTGCGCCGGTCTGGCAAAACTCAACAAAAAAATATTATACCCGGCTGTAATAATATTAATTTTAATTTCTGCTTTTTATCTTTTTAGTGCCAAAAATTCTGCAATTACTAGAAATGCATCGTTTCATTACTACGCTGCAAAAGCAATAAAACAAGAAAATATTAAAGATACCGATTATATCCTGATGCCTTATTTTGGCAGATTTTTATACAAATATTTGCCGGAAGGCAGGATGATTGATTACAGACTCGAAGATTTGTTGATGAAAAAAAATCCGCCTCTTTTTAAAGAAACATTCAACCTTTCTATAAGAGATGACGGAGATTACAAACTTTCATCCTATGTATCAAGCCCCTATCCCCCGTATGAACTGGAAGAATATTTTGTAAAAAATTATTTTTCCAAAATGAAAAAAGGAGAAAGACTGTTTTTTGTAGAAAGCTATTTGTTCCTGATTATTCCCGACAATTTATATCCCGGAATGCTAAAAAATCTAAATGTTGACAACAAAAACCTGACAGAACTGGAAAAAACAGCAAGATACTGTATGTTATATACAAAAATCCTCAAAAATCTCGAAATTATTTGTTCAAAACACCTAAAATATCTAGGAACATATTACAGCGAAAATCAGGACATAAAAATTTATGCATTTGAAAAAATTTAGTAGCAAAAAAAATATTTACGTGTTTTGATTATATGTATGAAAATTTTAGCAACACAACCTAATATAAGTATAGATTTTCACCACAAAAATTTATATACAAATGACAAAAATAAAAATACTCTGTTATTACAATTACAACAAAAACCGGCACTACTTCCAGCCGGTTATTATTTCCCTATAAATTTTAAAGGCGATACGGATAATATAGAAAAACAATTAAAACAATTAGAAAACATCCATTGCCCTGTATGCGGGGTAAAAATGCTGTCGCAAAATGAAATGAAACGCCTTTTAAAACAAGGACAAAAAATCACAGATGTGACAATGTTTTGCGATTGGCTGGAAAAAAACAAAGACAATATCAACCCTAAATATAGGAAATTTGTTGAATCTGCAAAAAGAAATTCACAAGAATTTAACACTAACAGCATAGATGATTTGCTCAAAAATATGCAAGAATCTGCTTTCATTGCTTCGCAAAACACTATCGATGAAATGAAAAAAATAATTGAAGAAGCTCAAAATACCAAAAAGTTTTCTGATAGTGACAATGTGTTGTTAGAGGAGTGCTACATAAGACTCGACAACTTTGATGTAAAAAGCACTCAAGGAATTTTAAAACCTATAAAAAATATACTTATAGAAACAATCGGGAACTTAGAAAACGAATCAGAAAAATCATTATACAATTCACTTATAAAAAAAATATTTCCTGTTGCTGAATACCAGAGTTTTTTTAATGATTTTTTATATAAAAAAAGCAATATTCCTTACAAAGATATAGTTTTGCAAAAACTTTTTACTCCATCATCTTCTAATATTCAAAAAATTATAAATTATAAAAATTCTACAGAAAATATAGATGTAAACTATGTATTAACCTGCAACGAATGTAAAATACCAAAAGACGGGGTGTTTTTTTCATACCACAAAGACAAGCCTGATATTGAAAAAAATTTTATTACATATTTGGAAGATATAGGCAAAAATATCCTTAACCATCAACTAACAGGTCATTCAGAATATCCTTTCGGGCTTATTAATCTTGTGTCAAAGACATCCGGGAATAAGTACAAAATTGACATTTACAAAAATCCGGTTTTAAAAGAATTAAAAATTCAAAATTTTGAAAATTACAAAAATACAATTGATTTTGAACCCGTAAACCATGAAGGTATCCCCTGTGCTTCTTGCGGAAATATGACTATCACGCATGAACAAAAATTACAGCTTTATAAACAAGTTGAAAATACAAAAGATTTAAAAGAGCTGTATGAACTTTTAAGCAACAACAAACAGTATATTGGGAAAAAATATTATGACACTTTAAGAGAAATTGGCCTTATATTAGTCAAAAACCCTAAAATCTCAGAAATCGAACTTATAAGCGAACTAAGAAAATATGAAGCACTAAACATAAAAAATAAACTCAATAAAGCTATAAAACTCGCAGAATTTCTTGTTCCAGATGCTTCTTCTAATGACCAGCAACTGCTAACTCAATTTATACAAGAAGCAAAAACCTCTTTTTGTGAAAACTATGACAATAAATTGTTTCCATACAACAAATACAATAATCTTATTAAACGCACAATATATTGTGTAGAAAGTGAAAAAATAAAAACTATCCACGGATATCAATTCAAAGAACCTATACGAAAAGCGTTTACGAGACAAGGGCTGTTATACCCGAATAAAGAAACAATAGAAAAAGTCGGCTCAATTTCAAAAGTTATAGCACAGGATATGTTTAAAGGCTCAATTGCAACTATAGACCATCTTGTCGCCAAAAACAGACAAGGCTGGGAAAATATTGCAAACTATGTAGTAATGTGCAAAAATTGCAACAATGAAAAAACAAACTACAGCATTATGCACTGGCTGGACATACATCCTCCTGTAGCAAAAAACATGCAAAAATATATGGATGTAATTGTTGATAAACTGCACAAAGGGGAATTTAAAGAAGAATATATGAAAAAGTACCCGTTTGTTTTTGCAAAATGTTTAAAAATTTTGACACAGGGTAAAGCTGTAATTCGTTTTGATTCTTCAAAATTTGAAAATTAAACATCTTGAATTCATCTAAATTTAAAGTATTGCAAAAAAAAACAGGCTCTGAAAATTCAGAACCTGTTTTAACTTTATGAACTCATTAAAACTAAGCAGTTGCGCCTGATTTTTCAATGATTTCTTTTTCAACGTTAGCAGGAACCTGCTCATATTTAGCAAATTCCATAGAGAATGTACCACGACCCTGGGTTTTTGAACGGATATCAGTAGCATAACCGAACATTTCAGCGAGCGGAACCATTGCTCTAACTTTTTGAATACCTGTACCTTCGATAATTTCCATACCTTCGATACGGCCTCTTCTTGAAGCGATGTCGCCTACGATATCACCTGTATTTTCTTCAGGGATTTCGATTTCTACTTTCATCATAGGTTCAAGGATACAAGGTTTAGCTTTTTTGCAGCCTTCTTTGATAGCCATAGAACCTGCGATTTTGAACGCCATTTCAGAAGAGTCAACTTCGTGGTAAGAACCGTCATACAGTGTAACTTTTACGTCAATCATCGGGAATCCTGCTAAGATACCGCCTTCAAGAGCTTCTTCCATACCTTTTCTTGCAGGTTCGATGTATTCTTTCGGAATAGCACCACCGACGATTTTGTTTTCAAATACAAAACCTGCATTTTCTTCAGCCGGTTCGATTTGAATTTTAACGTGACCGTATTGACCTTTACCACCTGATTGACGGATGAATTTAGAATCTTGATCAGCGTTGCCTCTGATAGTTTCACGGTAAGCAACCTGAGGTTTACCAACGTTAGCATCAACTTTAAATTCTCTTAAAAGTCTGTCTACGATGATATCAAGGTGAAGCTCACCCATACCGGAGATGATTGTCTGACCTGTTTCTGTATCAGATTTTACACGGAAAGAAGGATCTTCTTCAGCAAGTTTTTGAAGAGCAATACCCATCTTATCCTGGTCAGCTTTTGTTTTAGGTTCAATAGCTACAGAAATTACAGGTTCAGGGAAAGACATTTTTTCCAGGATGATAGGTGCTTTTTCATCACAAAGAGTATCACCTGTAGTAGTGTCTTTCAGACCAACAGCTGCACAGATGTCGCCGGCGTAAACTTCTTGAATTTCGTTTCTCTGATCAGCATACATTTGTACAAGTCTTGAGATACGTTCTTTTTTGCCGTTTGTAGCATTGAGAACATAAGAACCTGCTGTCAATTTACCTGAATATACACGCAAGAAAGTCAAACGACCAACATAAGGGTCTGTCATAACTTTAAATGCAAGTGCTGAGAAAGGTTCAGCTTCAGAAGAGTGTCTTTCTACTTTTGTACCGTCAGGCAATTCGCCTTCGATAGCTTTTACATCTACAGGAGAAGGCAGGTAGTTTACAACGTTGTCTAACAACAGCTGAACACCTTTGTTTTTGAAAGCAGTACCGCAGCAAACAGGAACAATTTTATTTTCGCAAGTAGCTTTTCTCAAAACTTTTTTGAGTTCTTCAACTGTAGGTTCTTCACCTTCTAAGAATTTCATCATCAAATCATCATCGAATTCAGAAATAGCTTCTACGAGTGCTGCGTGGTATTCATTAGCTTTTTCTACCATATCAGCAGGTATTTCTTCTTCTCTGATATCTGTACCGAGGTCGTTTGTATAGATTTCGGCTTTCATTGTCAAAAGGTCAATAAGACCTGTGAATTTGTCTTCTGCACCGATAGGCAGCTGGATAGGATGAGCATTTGCGTTCAATCTGTTTCTCAACTGGTCAACTACACGGTAGAAGTTTGCACCTGTTCTGTCCATTTTGTTAACGAAAACCATTCTCGGAACTTCGTATCTGTTAGCCTGACGCCATACAGTTTCAGATTGTGACTGAACACCGCCTACTGCACAAAAAACAGCAACCACACCGTCAAGTACACGCAAAGAACGTTCTACCTCGATAGTGAAGTCAACGTGGCCTGGGGTGTCGATAATATTGAGCTGGTGGCCTTTCCACATAGCTGTAACAGCAGCTGATTGGATAGTGATACCACGTTCTCTTTCTTGATCCATAAAGTCGGTAACTGCTGCACCATCGTGTACTTCACCGATTTTGTGAGTTTTACCTGTATAAAACAAGATACGTTCTGTTGTAGTTGTTTTACCGGCATCGATGTGAGCTGCAATCCCGAAGTTTCTAACTTTTTCCAATGGGACTTGTCTAGGCATTTCGATTTTCCTTTTTTATTTTAACTAGTACTACTTAATTATTTGTCATTTATTATGTGACAACTTTTTTTAGACAGCAAAAAGCTATCTTAAGTAGATTCTTGCATAAAAATGAAAAATTTTAAAGGAAAAATTTAAGTATTGTTGAGAATAACAACAAACAAAACATATAAAAAAGCTCACCGCTGTGCTGTATGCCATTGATGAGCTTTTCTTAATCATTTATAAATGTTTGTTTAGTCTTTGTTCTTTTTTGAAAATGCAGCAGCAATACCGTTAAAAACAAGACCGATAACTGCAAAAGCAGCACCTGTAAACGCTGCACGTGTACCCATATCTTTCAGAGGGATAGTCGGGTGGTTCTTTTTAATAGCACGGAAAGCGTTTGTCAAACCGTCAAAAATACCGCTGACTATTGCACCTGCTGCAAACTGCATGCCGATATAACCGAAGAATCTTGCTGCTTTACTTTTTTTCTTTGGCTTTTCAAATTCATCAGCTCTGTAATCTACAAAACCCGGCTCTGCTTTTTGCGCAAAAGAAGGGTTTGTGTTTGTTTTTGTTGAATAGTTATTATTTGAAAAATTTACTGCTTGTATCATTACGCACTCCTTTTTAACTACAAGTATAAAACACCTGAATAAATTTTTTTGCTATTTTGACGCATTAATGTAACATAAGTTTATTTTATTATGTTAAAATATTTCATATAATTAACTGACACAAAATCAGACACAATTGCCCGCAAGGAGTTTTTATGGATGAAAAACATTTGATACTGGAACAGTACAGAATATACAACGAGATGAAAGAGCGTTTTATTGACCGTTCTTTTATGGTTAACAGATTTTTCATGATTCTGGCAGCGATATTTTTGTTTTCACTGATTTTTGCAAAAATGTTTACGCCTCACCAGTATTTTTTACTTCTTGGTTTAGAAATTTTTGGTATAGCTTCTTGCATAATGTGGATTTCCAATCAGGATGCATACGCTTCTATAATAAAAATAAAATACAATTCCGTAATTGAAAAACTGGAAGAAGACCTTCCCAAAGCCCCCAACAGAGATGAATACAGAGAACTCACAGACAGACGTTCCAAAAAGAGAATAATCCTTGTTAAAGATATACAAAAATGGTTTGCTATACTTTTGATGTTTGTTTTTCTTGCAAACACTCTTGTAGACATTGCAAATGCAATTTTTGCACATTTTGTTAACATGTAATTTTACACCTTCGGGCAATGTTACAGAATTTGTTTGGCTGCATAATAACAGCACTATGGCTACAAATGATATAGAAATTTTTACAATTCCGACATGCCCGTTTTGCCAGAAGGCAAAAGACAAGTTAAAGGACAATTATCTGGACTTTACGGAATACGATATTTCCCATAACGAAGAAGAATTACGCCGCAAACTGGCAGAGATGTTTGAAATTCCTTCCGGAAGAGCAACAGTGCCTCAAATTGCTATAAACGGAAAATATATAGGCGGGTATTCCGAACTCAAAGAACTGATAAACTCCGGCAAATTAAATCAATATTTGAACTGAGTTTGTTATCTATGTCCAGAAACATTCGGGTTGTGGTTCGGGTTCAAATTCGGATTGTTTATGCGCATTTTCGGCGGGCCGTCTTTGCCGTATACAAAGGCAAGGATTTCTGCCACTGCGACATAAAGTTCTGCAGGAATAACCTGATCCACCTGCACCAATTTATACAAAGAACGTGCCAGAGGTTTGTTCTCTACAATAGGGACGTTATTGGCTTTTGCAATTTCTCTGATTTTAAAAGCCATATAATCAACACCCTTGGCCACCACAACAGGAGCAGGGGCGATGTCTTTGTCATACTTCAACGCAACGGAAAAATGTGTCGGGTTTGCGACTACAACATCGGCATTGGGGACAGCACTCATCATTTTTTGTTTCATAAACTGCATTTGTGCAGACTTGATTTTTGATTTGATGATAGGATCCCCTTCCATATTTTTCCATTCATCTTTGATTTCCTGCTTTGTCATTTTTATGGATTTATTGTATTCATAATCCTGATATTTTTTGTCAATAAACCCGATAATCAGCATCGCAATACAGATGTTTATAATCATCTGGGTCAAGATGCTTGCCAGAACAGCAAATGCCGTCGGAATATCCACACCGAGAAGCCCGAGAATTTCGTCTTTTCTGCCCATTACAGTAGAAAAACCAACATATCCCACAATACCCATTTTCAAAAACGACTTGCCGATTTCAACCATATTTTTGGGTTCAAATGGATTGAACATCTTTTTTAACCCCTGAACAATGCTGCTCGGGGTGAGTTTATCAATTTTGGGTTTTATCTTTTCCGCTGTAAAAATAGGCCCGTTTAAAACTCTCAAAATTATAACGATAGCTGCACACAGCGCAAGCATAAAAGGCAAAAGCATTTCACCCGTAACTTTTGCGTACGGAGCAAAGAGTCCTATTATATCATTTACTTCGATTTCGTCCGGATTGAGGTGGGTAAGAGTATAATACAAGAGGTTTCTCAGCTTTTCCATAATCATCGGCGCAAGAACAAACAGAATCCCTATCCCTGCAATCATTGTCAATGCAGAGTTCATATCCTGACTTCGGGCTATATTACCTTTTTTCCGCTCGTCCTCCCGCCGCTTGGGGGTCGCCTCTTCCGTTTTTTCGTCTGCCATAATAATTTCCTACATCACAAGGTTAAGGATACCTTTCAGATAATTTTGTGTCACACCTATAAGATAGCTGACTGTCGGTGACAAGAACATCAGCATCAATATTATACCCACATAGACTTTCAGAGGTATTGCCACCATGAAAATATTCATCTGCGGCATCATTTTTGACATAAATCCCATCAATACTTCTGATACAAACATAACACAGAATATAGGCAAAATCATACTTATGCCTATGGAAAACATAGACCCGCACATGTGCAGAACCTGAGATACTATGTTGCCTGTAAAAACATAATCCAACCCCGGCGGCAGTGTTGTAAAACTTTTATACAAAGCTGCAAAAAGCCACTGATGAGCATTCAAACCGATAAAAACCATTGTGGCAAGATACGTATACATTTGTGAAAGAATCTGAGTACTTTCTCCTGTTGTGGGGTCAAGCACCTGGCTCATAGACACACCTATCTGTATACTCACAAATTCCCCGCCGATTTGTACCGCTGCAAAAAGAAATGTCGCACAAAAGCCAATAATACAGCCCACAGCAAATTCTCTAAACAGATAAAGCAAAAGCTCCGGCATGCTCTGAGGAACGATGAGTGAACTGTTAGCAGCCACCATCGGGAACAGTATAAAAGCAACAATTGCACACAGCCAAATTTTTACCTGCTGGGGTATCGGATAGGTAGAAATCAACGGCATGGTAAAAATCATACCGCTTATTCTCGTAAAAATTATAACGAAAATAACGATATTAGACGGTGAAAGCAATGTCAAAAGATTTGGCTGCATTTATATTTCCGTCCTTACCTCTACTTTATCATTGTTTGAATATAATCAAACATTTCCGTACATCTGGAAACAAACATGTTGAGCATCCACGGGAAAAGCACTATCAAAGTCAAAATGCCTGCTATAATTTTTGGCACAAAAGTCAGTGTGGATTCCTGTATCTGTGTCACTGCCTGAAACACGCTTATCAAAAGACCCACGACCATACTTATAACAAGGATAGGTGTGGATATTATCAAAATTAGTATCAGAGTATTCTGCATTAATGTCAAAAAGACTGAGTCTTCCATTTATTTTATTTTCCTTTTTTATTATGTAATAAATCCCTCGAGCAGGGTTTTTGTGATGAGATACCAGCCGTCTATCATTACAAACAAAATAAGTTTGAACGGCATCGCAACGGTAGTAGGCGGCAAAAACAGCATACCCATTGAAACAAGGATACTTGCCACCACAATATCAATTACAAGAAACGGCAAAAATATAACAAACCCGATTTTAAAAGAAGTTTTTAGCTCGCTCAATACATAAGCCGGCAAAAGCGTATAAGTCGGGACATCCTGCCAGTTTTTTGGTTTTTCAATCTTTGCCATACTCAAAAACAGCCCGAGTTCTTTTTCTTCCGTATGTTTTATCATAAACTCTCTTAACGGAATAATAGCCTTGTCGAGTGCGGCCTGCTGGGTAATCTGGTTTTTCATATACGGTTGTATAGCTGTTTCGTTCATTTTATTAAATGTAGGAGCCATTACAAAAAACGTCAAAAGCAATGCCAGACCCGCAAGAACCTGATTCGGCGGCAATGTGGAAGTACCTATTGCCTGACGGGTAAGAGCAAGTACTATAATAATTCTTATAAACGCCGTACACATAATAAAAATGCTCGGAGCCAAGGTCAGGATTGTCAAAAGGATAAGAATCTGTACACCCTGCGTAAACTCCTGCGGCGTATTAGCCTGATTCATCCCGACAGTGATTGTCGGAAAAGCCACGGCAGCGTGGGCTGCTGTGTTTGTGCAAAATGCTGCCAGCATTGCACCCAGTATTTTTATAAAATTTTTCATACTTCCCCAATATCTCATACTCAACATAGTACTATTCTATATTCAATCATATTTTAAGACCAATTCTTAATTAAACTTAAACTGTTTTGTCTACTATTGTTTTTTGAAAAAATAATTTATAATAAGTTTAGTCACTATACGGGGAGTAATTTATGTTTGCATTTGTGGACAATCATCACGACTTTATTTTTAATGTATTACCTGAATTTTTGCACAACAAGTGGGTTCTGACTGTTTTTCATATAATTTTCTTTGCTTTTGTTGTTAAAATCACAAACTTTTTTATAGAAAAATTTCTCGTAAAAATAATCAAAATAAAAGACGATTTTGAGTTTAAAAAACAGCTTATTACTCTAAAATCCATCATAAAATCCATAGTTGATACGATAATCGTTGTATTTGCCATAATGTATATTCTAAACACTCTGGGTGTTGATATCAGACCGATACTTACAGCAGCAGGGGTTCTGGGTGTTGCAGTAGGTTTTGGTGCAAAAAGATTTTTTGAAGACATCATCACAGGCATGTCCCTGATTTTGGAAGGGCAGATAAGAGTCGGCGATTATGTAGAAATTGCTGACCATCAGGGTGTTGTGGAAAAAGTGGACATAAAACTCATACAGCTTCGTGATTTGCAAGGGCGTGTCCACTATATCAGAAACGGTATGGTTGACACGATAGTAAACTACACAAGAGATTATTCTTACTATATTTTTGATATAGGTGTTGCGTACAAAGAAAATCTTGACAATGTTATAAATGTTTTAAAAGAACTGGATGAAGAATTCAGAAACAATTCGACAGTAAAAGAGCATATCCTTGCACCTTTAGAGATTCTCGGGGTGGACAAGCTCGATGACTCTGCTGTTATTGTCAGAGCAAGGTTGAAAACTATTCCGATAAAACAGTGGGAAGTCGGCAGAGCCTTTAACAAAGCGATAAAAGACAAATTTGATGAAAAAGGAATAGAAATACCTTTCCCGCAAAGAACTGTTTACCTTGTAAATGAAACGGGAAATAATTGATATTTTTTGTTTTCAATTAAGTGAGGTGTAAGACATTTACTTCTTCGTTCCGACTTCGTCGTCCCTCCTCCGTAGTCACTCCGAAGCAAACATCTTACACCTCTTATTCAAGCAGTGGAATTTGATTTTGAAACCTTTTACGAAGCTTTGTACAACAACTTATCAAAACATCTGCAGGGCGAGTGTGTCTGAGGGCTGGGTAATTATAACAAACACTTTTTATTTTTGTTAGAAAATCTATTTTGACAGCCCGAGTTGCGAGCCTTGAGTTTTGATTAGTTGATGAAGAAGCGTAGTATCAGGTTGAAAAATTAAATTTTGCTGCAAGAAAAGCGCAGCAGGTCGATTTTTAATAATTATCTGTATTTTCAGGTTGAAAAATCAAAATTCGTTTGTGGTAAAATATTTTCACATCACCGAAAAATAAGGAATAAAAAATTGGCAGATATAACCTCATACAAACTCGCCAGTGTAATAGCAAGAATTTTGGATGACAAACTGGCTAAAGACATAACAATTTTGAATATAAGCAATGTTTCTGTTCTGGCAGATTATTTTGTAATTTGTTCTGCAGACACAAACACACAGGTAAAAGCCCTCACAGGCTATGTCAGAGATAGAATCAAACACATCTTTGACCGCATCCCCTCTGGCGAAGAAAACGACCTCAAAAACAGATGGAATCTTCTTGATTATGGCGATGTAATCGTGCATATCCTGCACAGAGAAGAAAGAGAAACCTACGCCATAGAAAAATTCTGGTCACACGCACACAAAGTTGACCGCACAGAATGGGAAGAAGAGTCAAAAGAATACTCCGAATACGAAGCACAATAATTTTATCTTTGTTGACTACTTGTTTAATTTACAACTTGAGCCACATAGCGTCATAAGGATTGAGTCTGACTGTCAGCTTTTTGTTCTGGACTCTTGCTCTGACCATTTTGTCTGTCAAAAGGTCTTTTAGATATACATCTTTTGATTTTTTGCCAAAATTATCGTTTGTAAAAATAACAGTGGCCTTTTCTTTGTTGTCAGAAAGGTTGTTTATTACAATGATTCTGTCGTCTTTGTATTCCCTTACATAAGCGAACACCTCAGGTGTTTCTGTTTTCATTTCAACAAAAGTACCACGTGTCATAACAGGGTATTGTTTTCTGACTTTAATAAGCTTTTGAACTCTGGCATACACCTTGTGGCTGTATGTTTCAGAGTTTTTCATAGCGTCATAAAAGACTTTTTGTTTTATCGGGCCTCTGTTTATATCTCTGCTGTCAAAATAGCTGAGCATTTTTGTTTTGTTCTTCTTTTGCGCCTTTTGTTTTGCTTCTCTTTGTTTTGCACTTTGCTTTGCATTAGCGTAGTTGTTAGGCATACCTATTTCGTCACCGTAATAGATAATCGGAACCCCCGGCAAAGAAAGCAGAATAGAAAAAGCCATACCTATTCTGTCAGGATTTCTGTCAAGAAAACTGGCCAGTCTTCCGGAAACACCGTAGCCTTTTCTAAAAGCTGCGCCCTTTGGTGCAAGCCCGTCATAAAGAAGCTCTCTTGTTTTTTCGTTTACCATCTCGAGAGTCAATTCATCATGCACTCTCAAAAACATTGCCCACGCTGCAGATTCAGGGATTTGAGGGGTGCTTCTGTAAGCTTTCCAAAAATATGAATTGTCTGCCGTAATCAAAGATGCCCATATAGCAGGCATGTATGGGAAATGGTAACAGATTTGGACTTCGTTTGTTCTTTTTATTTCTTTTAAATTATTTTTTATATTATGCTCTATTTTTCTTTCCGTACCAAAGTATGGAAGTATATTCTTCGGCTGCTGGCAGGCCTCTGCCTGAATAACAGAACGTGGCGCAACTGTCTGCAGATATGCGCTCAACAGCTGGATAACATAGTGGGTTTTTGGCTGATTTTCGGCACTTGTTCCTTTTTCTTTACTAAGATAAGGGATAGCATCCATCCTGAAAATATCCACACCCATATTTGCCCAGAATGTAATTGTATCAAGCATATAATAAAGCACTTCAGGGTTTTCCCAGTTTACATCCAGCTGGAAAGGATAAAAAGTATGATATATATAATAATCTTTGCCCTTTATTGTTACTTTTCTGTAGTGGTTGTCCGTAATTTCAGGGAAAATAAGACGTCTTTTTGAAATTGTGCCGTCTTTTTCTTTGTATTCCACCATGTAGCCGAGCTTTTCATCTTTATACTGGCGGTATTCCGGCATGTCTTCTCTTACGACAAAGTAATTTAGCTTGTTTATATCACCCTTTAATGCCTGCTGGAACCATTCATGCTGGTCGGAAAAATGGTTCAGTATCAAATCAGCTTTTATTTTAAAGCCTTTTTCTCTTGCTGATTTCATAAACTCTCCGAACTCTTCCATTCCGCCGAGGTCAGCACGGACATTTTGCGGATTTCTAACATCAAAACCGGAATCATTCATCGGAGAATCAGCAAACGGCAGTATATAAATCGTTGTTACCCCGAGGTCTTTGAGATAATCCAACATTCCTATAAGAGTTTTAAATGTTGCGGGTTTTCCGGAATCATCCACACCAAACTGGTCAGGATAAAACATATAGACAACTTCGTCTTTATACCAGTCAGAATCTCTTTTTATATCGTCCTCATATAAATCCGGACGTCTTTCAAATTTTGCTTTTTTTATGATGGATTCTATCCGTGGATAAATTGTATCTACCTGCTCTTTGCCATATATATGTACGATTGCATCTTTCATTTCTGCTTCGAGCTTTTTAGGCACAAGTGTTTCATAACTCGGACCCTGTGCAGTTGCTGCAGCAGCATAAGCCAAAACGCCTGTGTAATTTATGCACATAAGCACAAGTAACAAAAGGGCAAATAGTCTTTTTAACATATTATATTCTTTCTTTATTTTTAGTTAGGGAATCAAATAATAATTATTAAATTAATTATCTTTTTGACATATTTTTAAGTCAAGGCTCTTATTTACAATTTTTTGCAAATTGTATTAAGTACCATAAAGTTTGTGTTATTGTGGTTAATCATGTCAGGTAAAAAGAAAGTAAAGTATGGATATAATTCTTAATCCGGTAGTAGTATCAGTAATTTTGTTGTGTATTTTGTGCGTTGCAAGGATAAATGTCCTGCTTGCGATTATAGTATCGGCAATAGCAGCCGGCCTGTGTGCAAAAATGGATATCACAACAATTATGCATACATTTATTTCCGGAATGGGTGACAATTCAGAAACAGCCCTGAGCTATATACTTCTTGGAGCTTTTGCTGCAGCAATGACCCACACGGGTCTTGCACCGGTACTGGCAAAAAAAATTGCAGGAATTATTAAAGGCAGAGCATATATCCTGCTCTCCATAATCACGGCAATTGCAATAATGTCACAGAATTTAATACCCGTACACATTGCTTTCATTCCGATACTAATACCGCCGCTATTGCATCTTATGAACAAATTAAAGATAGACAGACGTGCTGTTGCGTGTGCTTTGGCCTTTGGTTTAAAAACCCCTTATATTGCCATTCCTGCAGGATTCGGCTTGATTTTTCAAGGGTTGATTGCGGACAATTTGACACAAAACGGAATGAAAGTTGCTGTCGGCGATATATGGAAATCAAACTGGTTTCTTGCCCTTGCAATGCTCACAGGGCTATTGATTGCGCTTTTTATTACTTACAGAAAACCGAGAGAATATAAAGATATAGAAATAAGTGCCGATACGGCAATGGAAGAAGCAGCGGATTTAAAGTTCAATAAAAACCACTACCTGACACTTTTTGCAGCTGTTGTGACGCTGGGTGTACAATTGTGGACAAATTCTCTGCCTTTAGGTGCACTGGTCGGGCTGACCGTGATTTTTGGAACAGGAGCAATTGACCACAAAAAAATGGACAAACTGATGAATGAAGGCATAGGACTTATGGGTTATGTTGCTTTTGTAATGCTTGTTGCGGCAGGATTTGCCTTTGTATTAAAGCAGACAGGCGCAATAGACTCGCTTGTACACGCCTGTGCAGCATTTATGGGCGGAAGCAGACTGCTGGCAGCCACGATTATGCTCGCTATCGGGCTTTTTATAACTATGGGAATAGGAACCTCTTTCGGCACAATACCTATACTGGCAGTTTTGTTTGTACCTATATGCGCAAAAATCGGGCTTTCTGTTCCTGCTACCGTTATTCTGATGTCTGCTGCTGCGGCACTCGGAGATGCAGGCTCACCAGCCTCTGACACCACCTTAGGCCCTACTGCAGGGCTGAATGCTGACGGACAGCACAATCACATTACGGATACGTGCATTCCGACGTTTTTGCACTACAACATACCGCTGATTATTTTTGCGGTACTGGCAGTTTATTTGTTTTAGTCGTCACTTTCGGAAGTATTGCTTATTTCTTCTGACACAATACTGCCGTTTTCGGCATCATACTGTCTTTCGATTGTTTGTGATTCTCTTGCACCGTCGCTATATCGAAATTCCTTATTAGTAGTGCTGGTTTTTACTTTAATATCTTTATCAAATATTATATAGCTGTCTTCTATAGCTGTTTCGCCTTTAGAATCCATCATAAGCTTATAATTTGAAAAATACTCGCCGCTTTGTGTTCTGGCAATTTTTACATAACCAAACTCCTGCTGGGTCTTAGATTCTTCATCTTTTACAACAGCTACGCCTTTTACAAGTTCGTGAGATTTTTTGTCATATCTCAGGCTGTATTTTACGCCGTCTTTGACATAAGAAATCAGATTATATTTGTCATCAGAGGCTGCAGAAAAATCTTCTGCAGGTTCCTGCTTTGTTTTCAATGCTCTTGCAAGATCTCTCTCATCGCCGTAAAAACCGATATTTTTCTGAATAAGGTTCAAAGAAAACTTGTCCAGCACAACCTTTTCATCAGAGTTATACTTTGTTGTTGCATTAAAATGGTCGTTGATATTAAAATCTTCGTCTTCGCAGTTTGCTGCTCTCAACAGCCCGAAGTCATCACAGATAGTTTCTTTTTCTTTAGCTTTGAAAGATACGGTATCTGCTTTTAGGGGTGTTGAATAAATATTTTGTGAATAGGTTACAGGATTTGTAATATTTTTGTTTGATTTTTTATTAAAAGAAACCGCAGGTATGCCCAAAATTTTCATTATCTATACTTCCTCATGTTATAATTTGAATTCTAATTTTATTTTATACTATTGAGCAAATATTACATCCATAATAGAACAGAATTTAATCATTTGTTACATTCTTAAATAGTTAGGTTTCTTAAATTAAAGATTAAAAAAATCGATTGTTCTTCTACACCGGTAATTTCCAGCTCACCCTGTTCATTCACGATAGACAGCCCGTCACCGGCTTCTAATATATTTGAATTCACTTCTATCGCACCTTTTGCAGTTTGCAGCCAGAGTTTTCTGTTTTCCGGAATATCAAAAAGCAACGTCGTGTCAGCTTCAAGAACAGACTGATAGATTTCTGCATCCTGACGGATTTTGAGCGAGCCTTTTTCTCCGCTGCCGGAAACGATTAGTCTGAGTTTGTTCAAGAGTTTTTCTTGAGGAAATTTTTTTGTTTCGTAATAAGGCTGTGTATTCTTTTTGTTAGGCAAAATCCATATCTGAAGCAGATGCGCAGGAGTCGTAGACGAGGGATTCATCTCGCTGTGCAAAATACCCGAGCCGGCACTCATAACCTGCACCTGTCCGGCATGAAGAGTCTGAATTTGGCCTGTAGAATCTTTGTGTTCAATCTCTCCGGACAACATTACTGTAATAATTTCCATATTTGCATGCGGATGAGTATCAAAACCGCCGTCAGGTTCCACTATATCATCGTTTATTACTCTCAAATCACTAAATCCCATATTAAAAGGGTCATAATATTGTGCAAAAGAAAAGCTGTGCGCACTTTTCAGCCAGTCTGTGATTGTCTTGCCGCGGTCTTCTCTCGCTCTTAATTTATACATAATCTTTTTCCTTCTTTATGTGATATTAAAAGGGTATAAAAGACAATTTTGAGTATCATACTGCCACAGGCTAAAATTACGGTTTATTATTTATAAGTTATTAATGTTAAAAAAATTTTTGAATAAAGTTTTATCATTCCCGCTCATAGCCGGATATAATGTTTAACATTGTATTCTTTTTTTCAATAGATTGTTAAAGAACTATACCTTTTGTTTGTTATAGTTTTTATCAGTGTTTTACAGCGTTTAGTCAGCTATTTAATGCGTATATACTAAACGAAAGGAAAAAATTATGACAAATTTTAAAGCAGGTGTTGGCTACAACATCAAACTTATCAGAAAATCAAGAAACATTACTCAAGAAGATCTCGCAGCAATTATCGGCATCCACGCAAGACAACTTTCCAAAATAGAAACAGGAGAACATTTTCCTTCTTGCAAAACTTTTGAGAAAATTTGCATAGCCCTTGATGTAAATCCGCAGGAATTATTCAATTTTGAATTTCTTGTTGATGCAAACGAAGGCGTGCTGACAGGGACAGACAATCAAGCTGCTTTTCAGGTCAGTGCATCTGACACGAAAAACGTATACGAAATCTTTCCCAAACACGGAAAAGAAACAAAAATTAAAAAGACCTGTACGGATGAAAGCATGGCAAAAACTGCAAAAGCAATGAACAAACCTGTACTTGTCGAATATTTTGATGAAAAGAAAACATCAAAAATCGTCATTTACTATCCAAACGGAACAGAAAAAGTTCTTAGAGATAATATAAATGTGATTGCCCAGCAAAACATGAACTTTATGATAAAAGAATTTAAAAAGATAGCAAATGACAAAGCAGCATCTGAATTTATCAAACTTTCTTTGACAGCTTTGAAAAACAATGACGACTTGATAAAACTTGAAAATCTTATTCAAGGTATGAAACTGGCAAGAGGTCTTTAACAGACTTTTTAATCTTTTTCACTGTCAAAAATAAGAGATAATTGAGGCACATCAGGCGTAGGAACTCTGTTCTTACGCTTGTTTGCTGAAAGGTCTTTTGAATAATCAGCCTGCATCTTTGTCATCATATCTTCTGCGGTTTTGATTACGGATTGGGGCAGACCCGCCATTTTGGCAACCTGTATGCCATAGCTCTTGCTTGCTGAGCCTTCTATTACTTTTCTCAAGAATATTATCTCACCGTTGTTTTCAGATATTGTTACCCTGTAATTTTTGATTTGAGGGAACAGAGAACTCATTACATTCAACTCGTGATAATGTGTAGCAAAGATGGTTCTTGCTTTGATTTTTGTGGCAATATATTCTGCCACGCTCCACGCAATAGCAACACCGTCATAGGTGCTTGTGCCTCTGCCTATCTCATCAAGCAAAATAAGGCTCTTTTCAGTTGCCGAGTTCAGAATAAAAGCTGTTTCGTTCATTTCTACCATAAAAGTAGACTGCCCGAGTGAAAGGTCATCCACTGCGCCGACACGGGTAAATATTTTGTCCACAATACCTATTTTTGCAGCATCAGCAGGGACAAAACTGCCGATTTGTGCAAGTATGACAATCAGTGCATTTTGCCTCATATAGGTGGATTTACCGGCCATATTCGGCCCTGTCAGCACCATAAACTGAGTGTCTGCGCCTGTATATGCATCGGCTGTGAGTTTTAAATCATTGGACACATACTGACCCATAGGCAGAATTTTTTCCAATACAGGATGTCTGCCCTCTTTTATATACAGTTCGTTCGAGTCTGTAACAAGCGGTTTTACATACTTGTTTTCTATAGCCGTAATTGCAAAAGAAACAAGAACATCGATATCGGCAATTGACTGTGCGACTTCTCTTACCGGATCAACAAACTCTTTTGAATATTCTCTTAAATCAGTAAAAATTTTATACTCGAGTTCTGATGATTTTGACTGCGCAGAAAGCACATCTGCCTCATGTTTTTTGAGTTCTTCGGTTACAAACCTTTCTCCGTTAGTAAGAGTCTGTCTTCTTATATAAGAATCAGGAACCATAGAAAGATTTGAGTTTGAAACTTCGATAAAATATCCAAAAGTTTTTGAAAAACCAACTTTTAAAAATTTAATGCCTGTTTCTTCTTTTTGTTTGTTTTCAAAATCGATAAGCCAGTTTTTACCGCCTTTGAGCAAATCTCTGTAATAGTCCAAGTCACCGGAAACGCCTTCTTTTATGACATTGCCGTCTTTGACAATAATCGGTGCATCATCGGAAATTGTTTTGTTAATAATATCAGCAAACTCCAGAAGATTTTTTGGAGTTTGTGCAAGTTTTGACAAAATTTTTGAATTGAAATTTTGCAACACATTACAAAACTCCGGCAGCAGATAAATAGTGTCACGCAAAGCAAGAAAATCACGGGGATTTGCACTGTTGTTGCTTATTCTGGTGGAAAGACGCTGTATATCATAGACTTTTTCCAGCAAAGAAGTAAGTTTTATTCTGCTTTCCGTATTTTTAATCAACTCTTCTACGGCATTTTGACGCTCTTCAATTTTTTGGATATTTTTCAAAGGCTGATGAATCCATTTTTTAAGCTGTCTTGCGCCCATGTTTGTGTTTGTGTTGTCGATAGCCCACAATAAAGAGCCGTATTTTGCTTTATCTCTCGAAGTTTCTGTCAACTCGAGATTACGTCTTGTATTTGAATCTATAGAAACATACTGTGTAAGATTATAGGTATCGATTTTTTCAAATTTCGGAAAATCTTCTTTTTGCGTTTTAAAAAGATATTCCAAAATAGCTCCGACAGCCCTAAAACCTGCCGGACATTGAGAAAATCCAAAAATTTCCGCTGATTCAACTTTAAAAACTTCTTTTATATTTTTTTCTGCTCTGTCTTCGTCAAAAGCCATATAGCTCATCTTTGAACAGTTGTAATTTACGGTAATTTCTTCCGGAAGGTCAATACTCTCATTGCCCACTATCTGAAAAGGCAGAACTTTTTGAGAAATTTTAGGGACAACAATTTCCGAAGGTTTTATTCTGGCAAGCTCGCTCAACAGCTGTTCAAAATCCGTTTGCGTAACTTTAAACTCGCCTGTCGAAATATCAGTATACGCAAGCCCGTACAAATCTGTCTTTTTATCTTTTAACACTGCAGCAAGATAATTGTTCACGTTTGATTTTAAGAGATTAACATCCGTTAAAGTACCTGCAGTGATAGTTCTTGTAATATCTCGTTTGACCAGACCTTTTGCTGTTGCAGGGTCTTCCAGCTGTTCACATATAGCGATTTTGTGGCCTTTTTCAAGAAGCTTTGGCAAATAGTTGTCAATAGCTTTTGCAGGGATACCAGCCATAGGAATACGACCCAACGGCCCGCCTTCTCTGCTTGTTAATGTAATTTCCAAATCTTTTGAAAGAGTGAGAGCATCTTCAAAAAAAGTTTCGTAAAAATCACCGAGCCTGTACAAAAGCAAAACATCAAGATTGTTTCTCTTTATTTCCAAAAACTGTTTTAGCATTGGTGTGGCTTCGTTTATATCAACATCCGCACTGTTTATAAAATTAATTTCTGATTTTGACATATAGCGTTTTTTGCTCCCCTCGTTACAAAAAAACTTACTATAAATAATACTGTTTTTCAAATCTGTAAATAAAATATAAAAAGTTTGTTGACATCAAATTATGTCTTAGATATTATTAATTTTACTGGGTCACACACACGGAATGTATGGTAATACAAAACACGCTCCCATCGTCTAGAGGCCTAGGACACATCCCTTTCACGGATGCGGCAGGGGTTCAAATCCCCTTGGGAGTACCATTTTTTAAGATTAAAAAAGAGCCTTTCGGCTCTTTTTTTTATTGCTTATATTTAAAATCTTTAACAAATAATGTATAATAGATTTATGCAAGAAATAGTACAAAACGTAATTACGGCTTTAAAAACCGCCTTTAATTCATCATTCGATGATTTTGAAGGTATGTATTTATACGGTTCTCAAGCAAGAGGAGATTTTAACAAAGACAGTGATATTGATATAGTTGCTGTTTTTAAAGAAGAAAATAAAGAAAAACGCCGTTTGATATGGCGTATTGTTTCTAAGGTTGAATATGATTTTGATGTAAGTATAGATTTACACCCGATGACAAAAGAAAGTTTGGAGAAAAATACAGTTTTTCATAATCAGGTGGTAGAAAAAGGGTTGTTCTATGACGCTGCATAAAGAAGATTTAATAAAAATTGCGGTTGAAAAATCCAATCAAGCTATAAAATCAGCTAAGGATAATATTGAAAACAACAACCTTGAAACAGCACAGAATAGAATTTACTATGCATTATTTTATATAGTTACGGCTCTTGCATATAAAAATGATTTTATCACCTCAAAACACAGTCAGCTAAAAGGTTGGTTTAATAAAAAATTTATATACGAGGACAAGGTTTTTGAACCTGAAATGATAGAAATTTATAATGAATTATATCAATTTAGACAAAAGAGTGATTATGACCTTGGTTATACCCCTGATATTGAAACAGTACAAGAGTCCTTGACTGATGTCACAAAGTTTGTTGAAAAAGTGAAGAAAGAAATAGTTAAATAAAAAAATTTTATTTCAAAAACTAAGCCGGCTGCAGGTCTTTTTGCCAGAGCTTTTTTGCTGTGTCATAAATATTCTGCGCCGTATAATTTGAATCAACAATTATTGTATTAGGGTACAATTTTGAACAAGGCCCCCAGGGTTCAACCATAAAAGGTCTGTAAAATACACAGACTGTTGGGCAGCCCGCAGCATATGCAAGATGCATTGTACCAGTATCTATTGTTATTATGGCTTTACAAATTTTCATGACATTAGCCAGCTGATAGATTGTTGTTTTGTTGGTTAAATCTACAAAATTTGTACAGCCGTGTTTTTTCAATTCTTCTGCATAGTTTTTTGTATCATCGCCAGCACCAAAATAAAAAACGATTTTGCCATCTTCATTTATTCTGTTTATCAACTCGACAGCTGTTTCGACAGGCATGTAGTTTTCTTTGTGTTTTCCCACAGTACAAAGCCCTACTATTTCTTTATCCTTGTATTGGTGCAAAAGCTTTTGTGTAAGTTCTTCCTCAGCAGGATTTGTCAAATATTTTATCGGCAGTATTTCAGGCGGTCTGTCAGTAAGAACCGATATCATGTTAGCAGTGCTGTCTTTCATCTGTTTGTAATTTTCTTTAAAATAGCACACATCCGTTAATAAAAACTTAAAATTGCTGTTTCTGCCGGCAATACGTCTTTTTGCGCCCAAAAGATAAGAAAGCAAAATCCCTCTGTCATTGTCATAACAAATAAATGATGCAAAAATTTTCCCTCTGTAAGGACAGGAAAACGCAAATTTTAACAAACCTAAAAATCCGCTGTGGCTGCCTCTTTTGTCCAGGCACAGGACTTCGTCCACACAATATTGATATTTTGCAGCTTCGTAAAACGGTTTGTTAACAACAAAAACAATCTTTGAATCAGGATAATTAAGTTTAATATTCTGACACAGTGCATTTGTAACAAGAACATCGCCAAAATACGAAAGATTTATTACCAGAAAAATTTTCTGCTCTTTATTGTTTTGCATTATTTAACTACCCTGTAAAAATATTTATGTTTTGAAACTTATTCAATAATATTGTATGATAAATAAGATTTTTTTAAAAGAAAAGGGGTATAAAAATGAAAATCGCCGTTACTTATGATGACAATGCAGAAGTTTTTCAGCATTTTGGCCACACAGAACAGTTTAAAATTTACGAAGTTGAAGACAATAAAATAGTTAACTCCAGAATTTTAACCTCAAACGGAGAAGGCCATAGCGCACTGGCAAACCTTCTTGAAAACGAAAATGTAGACAAAATTGTCTACGGAGGGATAGGCGGATGTGCAGTAAGAGCCTTGAATGAAGCAGGCATCGAAATTTTTGCAGGGATTTCCGGCAATGCGGACAAAGCAGTAGAAGATTTATTGAGCGGAAACCTTGTCCAAACTTCAGAGGCAAACTGCTCACATCACCACGGCGACCACTCTCACGGGCATCACCATGGCGAAGGCCATTCCTGCGGACACAGCTGCCACTAATATGTGTAAGGCGGCCTCGCTTGTACCTACGGAAGTGACCCCATGCACTTGTTGCCTGTGCCTAACTTTTTTATAATGAATGGACTTAATTAATGCACAGGTTCTACAAGTAGTCGGAGTCAGTTGACTATATGAAATAAGTTTAGATAGTTTGAGGAGTTATAAAAAATGAAAGATAAAAGTTTTTTGATGATACCTGGGCCGACACCCGTACCGGAAAGCGTTTTGCTGGCAATGGCAAAACACCCTATAGGACACAGAAGCAGCGAATTTTCTGCAATACTTGAAGAAACTTACGCAGATTTAAAATGGCTGTTTCAAACCCAAAACGACGTATTTATCTATACTTCGAGCGGAACAGGAGCCATGGAAGCAGCTTTGTCCAACCTTGTAAATGAAGGGGACAAGGTACTTTCTCTTGTCATAGGAAACTTTGGCAACCGCTGGGCAAAAATAGCAGCCTCGCTGGGTGCGGATGTAGAAAAAATTGAAGTCCCTGCCGGTCAGGCAATTGACCCTGCAGCACTGAAACAAAGACTCGAGGCCGATGTTAACAAAGAAATTAAAATCGTTACACTTACCCATAACGAAACAGCAACAGGTGTAACAAATCCGCTGAAAGAACTCGTGGCATTGATAAAAGAACACGGAGCCGTATCAGTAGTGGATGGTGTAACCTCAGTCGGCGCAATAGAATGCAAAATGGATGAATGGGGCATTGATGTACTTATTTCAGGTTCACAAAAAGGCTTTATGATTCCGCCGGGGCTGGCTTTCCTTGCAGCGAGCGAAAAAGCCTTTAAAATGCATGAGCAATGCAAACATCCTTCGTTCTACTTTGATTGGAATGCTTACAGAAAATCCGTAAGAGCAAACTCAACTCCTTACACTCCGGCTGTGAACCTTATTGTTGCATTGAACGAAGCTTTAAAAATGATGAAAAAAGACGGACTGGAAAATATCCTTGCCCGCCACGAAAAACATGCAAAAGCTCTGCGTGCTGCGATAAAAGCTATCGGGCTAAAACTCATGGTCGAAGATGACAAAATTGCCTCAAATGCAATAACTTCCGTTTTCCCGCCCGAGGGAATTTCTGTTCCGGATATCAGAAGCACTTTGAAAAAAGATTTTGATATCGTTGTTGCAAACGGCCAAAACGAACTCAAGGACAAAATCTTTAGAATGGGTACACTGGGCTTTGTCTGCGACAGAGATGTTCTGGCTGCAGTTGCTTCACTCGAGGCAAGTCTTTACAAACTGGGATACAAATTTGAATTAGGCTGCGGTGTCAAAGCTGCTGTTGAACAAATGTATTCTTAAAAAAATTTAAAAAGAATAATTAAAAAGCGGGCAAAACCCGCTTTTTTCTTACAAAAAAAAGAAATCAGCAGCCTATAAAAACAGCAAAAAAAATTTTTTTTGAACTTATAATAAAGTGTAATAAAACAATTTTTTGCAAAAAATGATTTCTAAAATAAACACAATATCTTTTAAACAAAGCCTGCTAAATACAATCCCCATGCCGCAAAAGGCAGAAACTTCGCAAACCGCAAAAACCATGCCGGTGGTTAAAAAAACTGTCCCCGTACAGACAAAACAAACCAACCCCGACAAAAAATCAAATAAAAAAAGAGCTTATATTATAGCAGGCGGCATTGCAGCACTGGCCCTAATCAGCCTTGTGTCAAAACGCAGTGTAAAAAAAGGCCTGCCCGCCCAATCAACAGCCGGAGGCAGTGATATCATTGTTGATTTAAATTATCTGAAAAACAAAATCAAAGCTTCAAAAAAAATAGAAGAAGTTTTTAATGATGCAAAAAAAATATTTGCGTCAAAAGATGATGTCCAAACCTTCGATGCAGCCAGCGTGCTGATAGACAATGTCCAAAACAACAATTTAAAATTTGACAAAAAAGCAGCAGGCGACCTTTTTGATGTTGTAATGAATTTAAAAACCTCTGACGAATTGTCTACAGAACAAATTAATACTGCAATAAACAATCTCGTTCAAATTTCTGCAAAACCCCATTATCTGCAAGAGAATTTTATAAAAACACATATCCTGAGCAACAAAAATGCATCGGACAAAACAAAACTGCAGGTGCTGCAGTCACTTTTGGAACTACAGGCACAAAAATTTTCCAAAAATACAGTTAAAAATTTCCTGGATTTTATCAAAGATGTACAAATCAAAGATTTTGAATATGTTTCTAAAAATCTAAAAACCGCAAAAAGCAGCGTAAAAAATTTAAAACAAGAACTTTCTATAAGAATGTTCACAGACTCCCCTGCCGATGCGGAAAGCACAAAAGATTTTATAAAAATTATTTCTGATGACAAAATCAGTCTTGACGATGAATTGTATATTGTTGACAGAATCTTTTCTAAAAAATATGCGGCTTACAATTTCCGCAATACATCTGATGAACACAAATTTTTGGATAGACTTTTAACATGTACCATCAACAATTCTTCAAAAACATATAAAATTTTTGACACAGAAAAAAGCACTTTTGAGCTTTCCTGCCAAATTTATGACAGACTAAAAATAAATCCGAATCCGGAATATCACCGCATGAAATTTCTATCGAATCAACTGATAGAAAAAGGTAAAAAAGTCTTTAAACATGACAGAGATTTCGGCTTAAGATTGAATTCACTCTATATAGACAAAATTGATTTTACCTACAAAAATGTATGCGACAATATTTTTTCAAGCATATTTGATTACGAAAAGGCTTTTAATACCATTTTCTGTACCTTTAATGAAGCAATGAATAATCTTTATTCAATCACAGGGGACAATAAAGCGGAAAAAGCAGCCTGGGAATTAAAAAGCACAATATTCAAAGCAAGGGTGTGGGCAAAATTTAAAAACTTGAAAAAAACTCATCCGGACTATTCAAACTGGGAAAATCTCAACTTAAAATTCCAGAGATTTCACGAAAAACATTTTGAAAAAACAAACTCCTACCAGAAAAACTATGACAGCTATAGCGGAAATACAACAAGCCTGAGCAGTCAAAAAGAAAAAAATGCAAAAAACACTTTTAAATCTTATATGAACTCTATTGCCGAGCTAAAAAAATATATTGCAGACTTTGACGACAACAAAATCAACAAACAAACACTAAAAAACATCTACAGAAAATTAGTCCTAAAATACCATCCTGACAAAGCTCCGCAGGGAGAGCAGGAAAAATACAAACTAATTACACAAGCAATAAATGAATCATATCAAATTTTAAACGACGCTTTGATAAATTAGAGGAGAGCCTTCTAATCTATATCAACACTCTCAAGCACCTGAGCTTCTGTAACATCGTTTGCCACAGTTACGGAACCAAAACCGTTTGGCAAAACAAAACGGAGTTTTCCGTTTCTGGCTTTTTTGTCCAGTGCCATTTCGGGATATAATTTTTCTCTGTCATACCCTGTAAAATCAGGTACTATATCATACTCATCCAAAAGCTCGTTTGCGAGTTCAAAATAGTGTTTTTCAATAAACCCTCTTTGCAAAGACATTTTAAAAGCCATTTTCATCCCGAGTGCAACAGCCTCGCCATGGGTGTATACAGTGTAATTTGTAAGACTCTCTATAGCATGCGCAAAAGTATGACCGAGATTGAGAATAGCTCTTATTCCCTTTTCTGTTTCATCCTGATTTACCACACTGGCCTTTAAAGAACAGCAAATATTTATCAGCTGTGAAACAACAGCAGGATTCAGGTCAAAAATCTCTTCCTTATGCTGTTTTAGAAAGTCAAACAGCCTGTAATTTAAAGGTGCATTGCAGGTTTTTTCAATAAAAGCATACTTTAAAACCTCACACAGTCCTGTTTTTAGCTGTCTTATATCCAGAGTTTTTAATGTTGTAATATCCGCAAGAACGAGCTTTGGCTGATAAAACGCCCCTATCAAGTTTTTTCCGTGTTCATGGTTTATTGCTACTTTGCCGCCGACAGAAGAATCTACCTGCGCAAGAAGAGTGGTCGGAACCTGTATAAAATCACAACCACGCATATAGCTCGCCGCAGCAAACCCTGCCATATCGCCTATCACGCCGCCGCCAAAAGCTATTATACAATCAGACCTTTCCAGTCTGTGTTCTACTGCCGCATCCAGTATTGTTTTTAAAGTATTTATATTTTTGTATTCTTCGCCGGCTTCCAGCACAAGCCAGTGTGCATTTTCTATGTTCAAATTGTTTTTATACAATTTTGCCGTGTTTTTGTCCGTAACAACAAGGAATTTGTCGGCTTTTGTATATTTTTTTATTATTTCGTCTGCTTTCTCAAGCAGATTTGTGCCTATCAAAATATCATAGCAAGAGGCTTCTTTTGCCGGTATATTTACTTTTACGTTAAGCAATTGTTCCATATTTTTCTAAAATCTCATCTACAATTTGTATCAGTTCTTTATTTTCCGTATCAATTTCAAAATCCGCCTGTTTGTAGAAAGGCTCTCTTTTTTTGATAAGTTCGCTCAAACGTTCTTTCGGATTCGGGTGTTTTAGCATAGGTCTGTCTTTTAAGTAAGCCTTATTTACCCTTGAAAACAACTCATCTGCTGAGGCTTTGAGATAAAAAATCACGCTGTTTTTTTTGAGCAGTTTCATGTTTTCCATATTTTCCACCACTCCGCCGCCTGTAGATATTACCTGATTGTGGTAATTTGAATATTTAGAAATCATTTCGTGTTCAAGCTGCCTGAAGTGAGCCTCGCCGTGCTGCTCAAAAATCTCCGGTATATGTTTTTGAGCAAGTTTTTCTATCTCTTTATCAATATCAAGATACTGAAAATCCTTGAGTTTTTCATCGAGCAGGTGGCCGATGGTGCTTTTGCCCGCACCCATCATGCCTATTAATACTATATTTTTTTTGTTATCAGAAGAATTATTCATAATTTTTTCTTATTTCTTCAATACTGTCACCGCCAAATTTTTCCAGAAAAGCATCTGCCAGAACAATTGCTGCCATTGCCTCGCCGACAACGGCACAGGCCTCGACAGCGCAGGTGTCGGAACGTTCAAAATGTGCGCTTATCGCTTCTTTTGTATCAATATCTACTGATTGAAGAGGCTTTTTCATCGTAGGGATAGCCTTCATTGTTATTGTCAGCACAATATCTTCACCGTTAGTCATTCCGCCTTCTATTCCGCCTGCGTTATTTGTTTTGCGGTAATATTTTTTGGACTCTGAGTCATAAAAAATCTCATCATGCATATTTGAGCCATTCAGCTCTGCTGCTTTTGTTCCTGCACCTATTTCTACGGCTTTTACTGCAGGGATACTCATCAAAGCCTGAGCGAGCCTGCCATCCAAACGTCTGTCCCAGTTTACAAAAGACCCCAGACCTGCAGGAAGGTTTTTAAAGCTTATTTCTATTTTACCGCCGAGAGTATCTCCGTTTTCTTTTGCTTCGTCAATTTGTTTTTTCATAGCATCTTCATCAAAGGCAGTTCCTATCTGCAAAACTCTTGATGATGCTGTTATTCCGAATTCTTTTAAAAGACATTTTGCCACAGCTCCGACAGCGACTCTTGTTGCTGTTTCTCTGGCACTGGAACGCTCCAATACATTTCTTATGTCGTTGTGGTTATATTTTATTGCTCCTGCAAAATCAGCGTGTCCGGGTCTGACACGGGTGATTTTTTTTGCATTCACAGCCTCTAAAATATCAGGATCTGATAAATCCTGAGGTTCAACAGACATAGGTATCTGCCAGTTTTTCCAGTCTTTGTTTTCAATTTCCAGACAAACGGGTGCGCCTGTTGTTTTGCCAAATCTCACACCTGATTTTATCATGGCTTTGTCTGTTTCTATCTGCATTCTGCCGCCACGGCCATAACCCTGCTGACGACGAGCCAGTTCGGAGTTTACAAATTCCGTATCAATAAAAAGATTTGACGGAAGTCCTTCTATAATTGCATTCAGGCACATTCCGTGAGATTCACCCGAGGTTAAAAATCTAAATTTGTTCATCTTATAAACTCCGTTATTTACAAATCTGGTTTGTTATTGCTGTGACAGTATGCGCCAGAGCATTGTTTGTCTGCAATTCTGCTTTTATTTTGTCATAAGAATACAAAATAGTTGTATGTTTTTTGTCAAAAAAATCGCCTATTGCAGGGAAGCTCTGCTTTGTCAAATCTCTGCACAGGTATATGGAAACCTGTCTTGCTTCCGCAATTTTTGCACTGCGGCTCGAGCCTTTTATATCTTTTGGCGAAATATTGTAATACGATGCAACAGAATCAACGATGCCGTCAAAAGTATAGGATTTTTCTTTTTCACTGTAGCCGATTATATTTTTTACGTTTTCAATGGTCAGCGGCACTTCGTTTATGCTTGCATAAGCAGTAACACGGTTAAAAGCACCTTCGAGTTCTCTTATATTGCTGGAATATACAGTAGCCAAAAACTCTATAATATTTGAGGGAACCTCTATATTTGAATCTTTTGCAAGGTTGGACAAAATAGCCATTCTTGTTTCTATATCAGGAATTTGGATATCAGCCATCAACCCCCACTCAAAACGGCTGATGAGCCTGTCAGACAGAGAAGGGATTTCTTTAGGGGTTCTGTCAGAAGTCAGGACAATTTGTTTTCCTGCGCCGTGCAGGGTATTGAAGGTATTAAAGACTTCTTCTTCCGTTCTTGTTTTTCCTGCAATGAGTTGTATATCATCAATCAAAAGAACATCAACTTCTCTGTATTTTTTACGGAATTTGTTCATATTTTTTGTTTTTTCATCGCCTCTTGCAAGAGCGTTTACAACATCATTGACAAAATCCTCTGCTGTAATAAAAAGAACTTTTAAATCAGGTCTGTTTTTGATTACATAGTGGCCTATCGCCTGCATAATATGTGTTTTCCCAAGCCCCGGGCCGCCATAAATATAAAGAGGGTTGTATTTTTCACCAGGTTTTTGTGCAACTGTTTGTGCTGCGACATAGGCCAGTTTGTTGTTTGAGCCTACGACAAAATTTTCAAATTTATATTTTAAATTCAAATTTGAAGACTGCATCTGAGTCAGGCTGTCATACTTTGGCCTTTGAGGAGTTTGAGATTCTGCTGATTCCGGCTGGGCTGCTTTGGCTTTTGATTTTTTAGAGATTTTTTTTGCCAGCTCTTCATCAAAAATTATTTTCACATCAAGATTTTTGTTCAAGACCTGTTTTACAGCATCAGCCATTGCACTGTAATGATTCTGGCGCAAAAGATGGCCTGCTATTGCCTGCCCAGTATGCAGGACAAAGCTCGTTTCATCAAAATATTGCGGTTCCAGAGGAAGAATCCATGTTGTAAAAGTTGATTCCGCAACATTTTTTTCTAAAATTTTTAAGACATCATTCCAAACTTCTATGATATTTTCCTGACTCATAAAATAAATATTACAACAAAACCTGTTATCTGTCACAGTTTTTGTAGATTTTACTCAGGCAGGCATTCTCCTCAGACAAATTATTTGCACAGACGGAGTTTTTTTGCACTGTTTTCCGTAGAGTCGTTGAAATTTTGTCTGGGCTGTTTTATGACAATTTGTGCATTATCCAGTTTTAAAAGCTCGATTTGTTCTTTTATTGTTGTATCTTTTACGAGCCATTTAATTTTGCCGTTACAGTATTTTGTATAATGAAAAGTTGTGGACAAAACACATACTTTGATAGCATCAATAAGGTTGAGTCCTGAGATGTCCACGTTTAAAAACGGACAGTGATTGTGTGAGATAAAATGTTTTGCTTCATCAATTGCCTCAAAAATACTTTGTCTGTAATTTCCGACTTTGAGATTGATTTCTTGTCCGTATAATGATTCTGTATCAGCCATAAATTCTCTGCTAATTCTCTGCTATTCTCTTTATATTTTTATCTTTTTAATATCTGATTTGTTCAGGGAAATTAAAATTTTAAAATCAGGTTTACATTTAATATAACGAGTTTTTTTCGCAAAAATTAAGAGATTGGACAAAAACTACACCTTTTGTATGAGAATCAAGCTATAATTGAAAAACAGACACACTCCGAATACTATAAAAATTTTTCAACAGCTTCTTTTACCTGCTCTACAGTAATATCTTTTATGCATTGGTAATTACGTTTGCATTTTTTCTTTAAATTGCACGGCTGGCATGGAAGATTTGTCTTCAACACAACAGCATCATGGGCAAAAGCTCTCCATTTTTCCGTATTCATAGGGCCGTAAATGCCTATAACCGGAGTTTCAACAGAAGCAGCAATGTGAAGATTCCCGCTGTCACAGCCCACTATCAAATCGCATAACTTTGTAAAAGCGAGTGTCTGACGCAGGCTGAATTTGCCGCAAAAATTTATCGGGGTAAATTTCAAATTCCCTTTGACATAAGACATTATCTCGTCATAAGTTCCGGCATCATTTTTTGAACCGTTAAACACAACCTGAACCTGTTTTTCTTTGCTCAGCCATGTGATTATTTCTGCCCATTTTTCTTTATCCCATTCTTTTTTACGGTTTCCGCTGGTTGCATGGACAATGACCTTTTTCACACCGTCATTCAAATGTACTCTGTTCTGACGCATGATGTCTTTTACTTCATCGAGTTCTTTAGGCTCAAGCCAATTTTCCAGATAATTGTCTTTTACCTGTATTCTGTCCGCTCTTAAAACATCGAGAAAACATTCTATTTCGTGTTTGTTTTCCGCATACGGAACTCTCTTTGTCAAAAGAAAGCCTCTCATCTCTGTATCAAAACCAACACGCTCTTTTATTCCTGCAGCAAAAGCCAAAAATGCGCTGGAAAATGAACGTTTCAGAACATACGCTCTGTCATAATGGTTGTTTTTTAAGAGTTTTACATAGCTCCAGAAATTTTTCTTTCCTGAGTTTTCGTCTTTGTTTTCGTATCTGTGTTTTTTTGTTGTATCAAAATATATAAAATTGTCGACATAAGGACACTTTTCTATAATTTCGCCGGACACGGGAGCCACGAGCATATCTATCTGCGCATCAGGATATGCATCTCTCAGGTTTCTTAAAAAAGGAATGGTCAAAAGAGTGTCGCCTATAAATCTATATCTCATTACGAGTATTTTTTTTACTTCATTATTGTTCATCAGATTCCAATAGTCCTTTCAAGTCCAGTACGGGTTTTAGCTTCAGCGCATATATGTCTGTATTTTCCGGAGCAATTTCTTTGAGTTTTACAGCATCTTTTTCTGTTGTGATAAGAGCCTGCGCTACGTATTTTTCTTTCAGTTTATAAAGTGTATCCAAATCTTCTTTTGTATAAATATGATGGTCGGGAAAATCCTGTGTGCCAACCACATCATACCCTCTTAAGAATTTGTAAAACTGCTCCGGCTGGCCTATTGCGCTAAAAGCAATTACCGCAGCAGAGTCCGAGAGCTTTTCATTTGTTTTGATGTTATAAATTTCATCAGGAACCATCGAACAAACAAAGACCGGTATACTGTATTTTTTCCTTAAAAATCTTGCATAAGCTTTTGCTTTTTTGTCATTAAAGCTCTTGTTCACAATAACAATTTTGTCCGCTCTTTTAATCGAGGACAAAGGCTCTCTGAGCGCACCCAGAGGAAGCATGCATCCGTTTGAGAATTTTTTTTCGCTGTCCACAACAAGGATATTCAAATCTCTTTGCAGTTTCAAATGCTGGAATCCGTCATCCAGAATCAATGCTGTGCAATTAAGATTTTCCTTTGCAAATTTTGCTGATTTTACTCTGCTGGAGCAAGTCAAAACAGCAGTATTTTTACAGTGTTTGGAAAGCCAGAAAGGCTCATCACCTGCTTCTATTGCCGTATGATTTATTGTTAGTCCGTCAGATATTACGTTTACGTTTTTGTTGTTAAGTTTGCCGCCGTAACCTCTGGACAATATTGCAGGGAACCCGCCTTTTTTTGCCAAATAGTTCGCTATTTCTGCAGTAATAGGAGTTTTACCCGTTCCGCCGGTTGTTATATTCCCGACAGAAATTGTATACAAAGGCGATTTGTAAGATTTTAGGATACGTTTTTTATACAAAAAGTTTCTTGTCTTTGCTACTGCCCAGTAAACTGCCGAAGGCAGACCCAGCACAGTGTAAAGTACACCGGCAGTGATTTTTTCTACCGGTGTAAATTCTTTTTTATAATGAAAATCTGTTAAAAGTACTTTTAGGTCTTTCATATTTTTATATCAAGGACCGGCGTTGTGTTTTACCGGCCTTTTATTTTTAGAACATTAATCTGAACAGAAGGAATCGTTTGTTCAATTTTTCCGAGAACTTGCGAAGGTTCTTAGAAGTTTCTGCAACGTTATTTATTGTATCATTCAATTCCTCTTTTTTGTCTGTTGTCAGGCCGTTGACTGTTTCCAGCGTACAGGACAGGTCATCCAGTGCTTTATTGAATTTTGTAACTGTTGTGTTAATCTGTGCCTTGAGCGCAGGATCTTTTGTCATTGTATTTACGTATTGAGAAATTTCTGAAATATTTTTACTTGCAACTTCAAGATTTTCCAGAGTTTGTTTTGTCTTTGGATCTTCCAGTACTGTGTTGAGATTTTTAGACAGTCTGTCTATAGATTTTGTTGTAGACATAAGTGTTTCTTTAAATTCTTTGTCCCCGATAATAGCATTTATATTATCAGTCAATACAACAACCTTGGCAGAAACTTCGTCTGTAGTATCCATCAATCTGTCAAGATCCTGTTTTGTTGAATCTATAAGTATCTGTGTTTTATCCAGAGTGGTATTAGCTTTTACAGTCAAGATGTCAACATTGCCGACGATTTTTTTGAGGTCTGCAATCACATCATCAGAAAGTATTGCGCTCAGTTTTTCATTTGTTTCAGCAAGCGAAGCTGCTGCTCTGTATTGCAAATCCATAAAGTCAGAAAGTCTTATAGGCTCTATGACGGTAAACTTGGAAGTGCTTTGAGGATATGCAAATTCCATTTTTGTATATGGTTTTATGCTGAGATAATGTTTTTTGTTTTCTGTTTTGATTTTACCCTGCATTCTATCCGGCAGCTGCAGCCCCGGCAAAGTTACAATATAACAAACTTTGTATGCAGAAGGTGTTTTTATCTCTTCTTGAATATTTATAGGGAGTGTTTTTGTTTCAATAATTTCTATTTTTTTAACCTTACCTATATCGTAAGGTTTGTTGCTCAAAATCATCTGTACATTATCATTTGCATGCAGCACAAGTGATTTTTTGTTTATCGGAAGATAAATTGTTCTCAATTTTGGCGGTGTAATTTCAAGAAACTGTTCGCCGATGATACCGGACTGCTGTATAGAAATTGTGGAAGCATACGGAATATTTATATCAGGTTCTGTGATAACAAATTTTATTCGAACATAAGGGTCTTCAGGATTTGAGAGCTGGGGTGTAATTTCTTCTATCTGCCCGATTCTAAAACCCATCAGCTGTACTGCAGAGCCGGCTCTTATGCCGTTTACGTCTTTAAAATCAACAAAAAGTCTTTCTCCTGTAGACAACGCTCTGCCTTTTATCCACAGAATGGAGAAGATTAGTATAATCAATGCCGTGAGGGTCAATATTCCGACTTTAAATGATGATGAAAAACGCATTTTATTTCTTCCAATTCTTTTGTTAGTATACCGTGAAATAAGGATTTTATTTTTTTAATTTATATAGTGACGACAGTGATTTTTGCTAATTACCTTCCGTATTCGTGCCTGCCACCTGCATAGGCCCTTCTATTCGGGCGTTTATAAATTGTTTTGTGTATTCATTGCCGTTGTGTATCATATCATCAGGCGTACCCGAGTATACGATTTTTTTATTATATAACATAATAACTTTGTCAGCACACCTTTGAATGGTGGATAATTGGTGCGTTACAATAACAGAAGCAGGATTGAATTCATCTCTCAGTCTGACTATGTAATCTTCAATCATTGTAGAAGAAACAGGGTCAAGACCGGCCGTCGGCTCGTCATAGAGGATGGTTTTCGGGTCGGTAACTATTGCTCTCGCAAAACTTACACGTTTTTGCATACCGCCGGAGAGTTCGTGAGGCATTTTGTCCTCTATCCCTTCCAGACCTACGAGTTTTAGCTTTTGTGCGACTATTTCTCTCAACTGTTTTTCTGTATATTTATTTTTAAATTCTTTTCTTTCTTTTAGTGCAAAAGCTATATTTTCAAAAACATCAAGAGAATCAAACAACGCAGAATACTGAAAAACCATAGCTATATCACCCGGAGAAACAACAATCTCTCCGCTGTCGGGTTTTGTCAATTCGCAGATAAGTTTCAGGATTGTACTTTTGCCTGCACCGCTCAAGCCCACAACAGCCAGAATCTCTCCGTCTTCGACTTTGAAGGATACATCCTCAAGAACTGTCTTGCCTTTAAATGATTTTTTCAGATTTTTAACTTCTATGCTCATTTATTAAATCCTCTAGAAAAAGAATATGGTTGCAAAAATATAGTCAATTATACAAATAGCAACAAAAGACCATACAACAGCTTTTGTTGTGGAAATACCAACACCTTTGGCACCGCCGTATGCAAGATATCCGCAGGTGCAGCTTATCAGAGCAATCGCAGCCCCGAAGCATGCAGACTTGCCCAGAGCGACACTGATATCTTTAATATAAAGCCCCTGCCACAGAGAGCTGATGTAATTAAGTTTGCTCACATGCGCACTCAAATATGCAGCAATACCGCCGCACAAAAGGCCGAAGGTCGATGCCAAAACAACAACAAAAGGCATCATCACAAAACCAGCAAGCACTCTGGGTACAAACAAATATTCGATAGGGTTGACCTTTAAAACTTTCAGCGCATCAACCTGCTCTGTTACCCTCATTGTAGCTATTTCTGACGCATAGGAAGAACCTATCATAGAAATTATGGCAAAACCCGCCATAATAGCACCCATCTCACGGGTCATAACCACGCCCATGAGCATGCCAACATATTTTTCGCCGCCTTGCTTTACCATTTCCGGTGCGACCTGCATAGACACAATAACAGAAACCATCCCGACAATTGTCAGCGTAATAGGCAGAGAATCCACGGCAAAGCGGGAACATTGTTCAATAAAAAGTTTCCAGTTCATTTCTCTTTTTATCAGGTCAAGCACAATCAATCTAAAAACCTGACATGCCCGTATTCCCATTTCGCCCAGTGTTTCAAAAAAATCCTGAGCCTGTTCAAGGAGCATTTTTGCCAGATTGTAGGTGGCAGTTTGTTTTATTAAAGCTATAGCTTTTGAATAATCCATGTGAATAATTGTATCAAATATTTTAATAAATTAAATACTGTTAATGGTTTGGATTTGATAGTATAATAATTTTACATTTGAAAAAGATGTATAAAGAAAGATGTTTTAAGAAGGACGAGGAAGTTATATGAAAATTTACATCGAAGACATTGCAAAATACGAAGGACAAACCATTACCCTGCAGGCATGGTTATACAACAAACGCTCCAGCGGTAAACTTCATTTTTTACAGCTCAGAGACGGCACCGGAGAGATTCAGGCTGTAGTTTTTAAAGGCAATGTTTCCGATGAAGTTTTTGCTCTTTCTGACAAAATCACACAGGAATCCAGCATAGAAGTAACAGGCACAGTAAAAAAACACGACCGTTCACGCATCGGATACGAAATTGATGCCACAGACGTAAAAGTAATCGGCGAATCTGTTGATTACCCTATCACACCAAAAGAACACGGCACACACTTTTTGATGGAACACCGCCACTTGTGGCTGCGTTCTTTAAGACAAAAAGCAATTTTAAGAATCCGCCACAGAATCATCAAATCTGTACGTGATTTCTTTGACAACAAAGGTTTTACACTGGTAGATGCGCCTATTTTTACGCCGAATGCCTGCGAAGGTACAACAAACCTGTTTAAAGTTGATTACTTTGACCAGAATGCTTACCTCACACAAAGCGGCCAGCTGTATATGGAAGCAGCAGCAATGGCTGTTGGCAAGGCATATTGTTTCGGCCCTACTTTCCGTGCTGAAAAATCAAAAACAAGACGCCACTTAACAGAGTTCTGGATGGTAGAACCTGAGGTTGCCTTCTTTGATATTTATGACGATATGGATCTTGCGGAAGAATTTGTTGAATACATTGTACAGGAAGTTGTAAAACACAACAGAGCAGACCTGGAAGTTCTTGAAAGAGATATTTCAAAACTCGAAAATATCAAACGTCCGTTCCCGAGAATTTCTTATGACGAAGCAATTGAAATTCTCCACAAAAAAGGCAACGATACAGAATGGGGTGCAGATTTCGGCGGTGATGAAGAAACTCTTATCTCCGAAGAATTTGACAAACCTGTTATGATTCACCACTATCCAATGGCTATCAAAGCATTCTATATGAAACAGGAAGGCGACAAAGCAGCCTGCGTTGATATGATTGCTCCGGAAGGCTACGGCGAAATCATCGGCGGCGGACAGCGTGAAGAAGATATCGATAAACTCAAGGCAAAAATAAAAGAACAGGGCTTGCCGGAAGAAGTCTTTAACTGGTATCTCGATGTAAGAAGATACGGCAGCTGCAAACATGCCGGCTTTGGCCTCGGTATCGAAAGAACAGTAGCCTGGATATGCGGTCTGCACCACGTAAGAGAAACTATTCCGTTCCCGAGATTGATGGACAGATTAACTCCTTAAGATTGTAAATTTAACTTAATAAAATAACAAAAATATTAATGCACGGCTTTTGTCCATGCATTAATATTTTTTATCCGTATACATAACAAAGGAAATTAGATGAGAATTTTAAAAGTATTAAACAAACCGACCAGAATAAATATCACACAAAATGTCGTAAAAAATTGCCGTGACAAATACGGCGATGATTGGACAGGGCTGATACTGGAATCCATACGCAGTGTAGAAAATGACTATCCGGCACAAAAACCCGAGCAAAAATTTGTGAAAAAACTTATTAACAGACTTCGACCAAAAAAAGAATTTACAATTGATGTAATTTCAAATGAAAACAGAGATTTTTTTGTTACCTCAAACTTAAAAATAGGAGATTACAAATTCCAGAGCAAAAAAGTCCCCTTCAATATACTAGAAACTCTTGATACTCTAAAAAATTTCCGTGCAAAAATACAAGAAACAAGAAACGATATTCTCGCACAAATCACAGGTTTTAACCAGTTGAGAAAAAGCAAAGACAAAAATATGCTGTTAAAATAACCACATTTTGTACGCTCGTGATATTATAAATATTACATAAGAATTGAGAATTAGACGGGGAAGAAAACATGTTTGAAAAATTCAGAATAGGTGTAGACATAGGCGGAACTAACGTAAAAATTGCTCTTGTGGACAAAAACGGTGAAATTTCTCACCCAAAAACCGTTCCAACACGTGCAGAAATGGGCTATGAATACACTATCGGAAATATTACACAATGCATAAAAGACGTACTGGCAGAAGCAAACCTCTCTACCGGCGACATTGAAGGCATTGGCTTTGGTTTCCCCGGACAGATAGATTGCGACAACGGTATTGTCAGAATTTTGCCTAACATACCGGGATGGATTGATGTACCTATTGCCGAAATCATGCAAAAAGAATTTAATGTACCGGTAAAAGTGGACAACGATGTACGCTGCATGGCTCTTGCAGAATTGAATTACGGAGCAGGCGCAGGCTGCAAAAACCTTATCTGTATCACAGTCGGCACAGGTATCGGCTCAGGTCTGGTTATCAACGGCAAACTCGTCAGAGGCGCAAGCAACGCAGCCGGCGAAATCGGACATATCAAAATGGAAATGCACAACGGATTGCTCTGCGGATGCGGTGATACAGGCTGTTTTGAGGCTTACGTATCAGGGCCTTCCATTGTTGCTATGGCAAAAGAATACGTAAAAGGCGGCAAAAGCGCAAAATTTAGAGAAATCGCAGGCTCAACTTCTGCAATCACACCGGCGATTGTTTGTCAGGCAGCACAGGAAGGCGATGTTGTAGCCAAAAAGATTTTTGAAAGAATGGGCGAATACCTCGGCATCGGCCTTTCGAGCGTGGTTAACCTTTTGAATCCGGAAAGAATTGTGATAGGCGGCGGTGTAGCTGACGCAGGCGATATATTGTTTGAGCCTTTAAAAGCTACTCTCAAACACCGTGCAATGCCTATTCAAGGAGCTGCCGTTGAGGTTGTTCCCGCACAGCTTGGCAACACAGCAGGCCTTATCGGAGCAAGCCTTTTAATAGACAATTAGGGTATTAATTATGCTCTATTTTTTGTACGGACAGGAAGATTTCAATATCGAACAGGAACTCCGGACTTTAAAATCAAAAGTCGTGGATAAGGCTTTTTTGTCTACAAATTATAGAGTGTATGACAATCCTGATTTTCAACAGCTTGAGGACATTCTTCGCACGCCGTCATTGATGTTCGGCAATGTGTTGTGTGTTGTGAATTGCGATAGGTATTTCTTTGACGGAAAAGGCAAAATCAACTTTGATGACAAAGAGCTTAAAGTCATAGAAGACCTGTTCCAATCCATGCCGGAAAGCCTGTATGTTGTGTTTGTGTGCAAAATAGAACGTGGAAGCACAAAAAAAATAGATACAAGAAGAAAGCTCTATAAAATACTTTCAAAATACGCTTCCGTTACAGAGTTTGCAGAGTACAAACCCTATCAAAAAGAACTTGCCGTCTGGATACAAAAACAGGTAAAGAAAAAAGACATGATAATGTCTTCTGACGTTGTACAGTTTTTGATAGAAAGGCTCGGCACAAATCTAAGGGTAATAGATAACGAACTTGAAAAACTCAAGCTGGCAATTTATCCTGACAAAAATGTAAAAAAAGAACACATAAAAAATGTCTGTACATCAACAGAAGACATTTTTTTGCTCTCGGATTACATTCTGAAAGGAGAAAAAGACAAAGCACTTCTGGAATTCAAAAAACTCTGTACAAACAAACATTATCTTGAAATTCTTGCTGTTTTGCAGACAAGTTTTACAAGACTGGCGCAGATGAAAGTGGATTCCGTGGACAAAAGTTCTTTTGAAATTGCAGCAAAAACGCATCTGCCGGAATTTATTGTAAAAAAACAGCTGGAAAAACTCCGCACTGTTCCTATGGACAGACTGATAAAAATAAGACACAACCTTCTCGAGGCGGAATACAGAGTAAAAACGGGCGAAATGGCTTTTTATGAACTGCCTGTAGAGCTGGCATTGTTAAATTAAACAGTTTGAAAAATACCTGCAAGAATATTTAAAACAAAGGGAAACATGTTTCATCCGATATTAAAAAGAAAATTTGAATATTTCACAAACTATTTTGACGCTGCACTAAAAAGCGAACAAACAGGCAGAAGAAATTTTGCCCAGTCAATAGTTTTGTACGGACAAGACAGCATTGCACAGTACTATCTGGCAACAGAAATTGCAAGACAGCTAAACTGTCAAAAAGACGGTGCCTATGACTGTGACTGCATAAATTGCAACTGGATAAGAAACAACCAGCATCCGGCTGTTTTGACTATTTCAAAAAACGATAACAAACCCTCTGATGACACCTCAAGCAAGGTAATATCCATCAAACAAACTCTTGCGATTAACAGCAGCCTTGTGAACACATCAGACTATTACAGGGTGTTTATCTTCTGTGATTCTGAACTGGAACCGCCATCAGACGCACAACAAAAACATCTGTCCGAATTTGAAGGACTGCGTTTTAAATTTCCGCAGGAAAACTGGCTGCCTTTGCCTCTAAATAGAGATGTTTTGATAGAAGCTTCTGCAAATTCGCTTTTGAAATCAATAGAAGAACCGCCTGAGCGCACATTATTTTTGTTTTTGACAGAGGACAAAGAAGATATTATAGAAACAATAATCTCCCGTTCGCAGTGTTTTTATGTACCTCCTGCATCCTCTTATAACAATGCGGGATGTGATTGTGAATTTTTAAACAGCATTTTTGCGGATTATCCTGCAATAAAAAAAGTAAATGTCTTCAACCTTGTAGAACAGCTGGAGTCCGTTATGCAGGAAAAAGGCCTGAAATTGGAGCAGGTTCTTGATTGTATGGAGTTTTATCTTGTTGAGATGATAAAAAGAAACATCAATACAGGCAGTGCAGGCAGCAAGGTTTTGATTCAAAAAATCAAACAGGATATGCTAAAACTGCAGCATGCAAAAAAACAGGCCCAAGCTTATATAAAACCGCAGCTCGTGCTGGGTGATTTGTTGTTTTCGTTTACTGAATAAATAAAAAACCGGATATAATGTCCGGTTAATAATCAAGCAATAATTAGTATTTACACTGGGGAATGAGTATATGGTTTATAATAGTTTATTAAGCAAAGATGTTGATAACTTTTTCTTCGTGCTGTCTTTCTTTGCCTTTGTTTTCATTCATTGAGAAGAAAGAGAAAGGATTTGAACCTCTTTTGTCTTTATCAAGATTTTTAGAATTTGACAATTCGATTGTTCCGGGGAGATTGAAGATATTTTTAACTTCAGATTTTTCGCCTTCTGCAACAGGAGCAATCAATTTGCCTTCAACATTTCTTTGAACTTTTTCTGTATTCATAGCAGCCATTGTGTTGAGGTATTGAACATTTGCTATGAAATTCTGGTTTAAGTTGATATCAAGACCCGCATTTCTTACTGCAACAAACTTTGCAGTGTCCATATTTGTTCTCTGGCTGTATAAATCGATACCTACTTCAGGTCTTCTGAATTTTGATAAATCTACAACATTTGTATCAAAAGAAGCTGCTTTGCTTTCTGCTTTTGTAAAAATTTGTTTTGCAACTTCGTTGATTGCTGAAGTGTCGATGTAATTTCTATTGTTGTTTATTGCTGTAAGACCAAGACTCATTTTTGCCATACCCCTTATTGCTTGTACTTTTTATATCGGTATAGTTTTGTGGAATCTTTAGTTTTTTTAGTTTATAATTTACATAAGTTTACAAAACATGATATAATCTTATAAATAGAAGATTGAATACAATTAGAGGAAAAAATAATGAATAAAAGCCAATCTACAGGAATCTGGATAGTTGTAGTGCTGCTGGTATTGTGTCTGGGTTCAATGCTGTTCCCCGGTCAAACAACCAGCACAAAGGATATTTCTTATTCTCAATTTTTATCCAAGGTAAAAAGCGGACAGATAGAATCCGTACAAATAGACAAAGATACACTGATTGCAAAACCAAAAAGCGAAAAAGCAGAAACTGTCACTACAGTGATGAACTCAAAACATCCTGTAACAGTCCAATACAGAGTAATGGTTCCGATGAACGACCTGAGCCTGTATGAAAAACTGGAACAAAACAATGTAGACGTAAATGTTAAAAAACCGAGTGATTCTTCACAAATGCTGGCTATTTTGTCTACTGTTCTGCCTTTGCTTTTGATAATAGGTTTTGTTGTTTTGATGGCAAAAACTCTGCAATCAGGCGGCTCTCAGGCAATGTCTTTTGGCAAAAGCAAAGCAAAACTTATGCTGGACAGCAAAGTAAAAGTAACATTCAAAGATGTTGCCGGTATTGACGAAGAAAAACAAGAACTCGAAGAAATTGTAGATTTCCTCAAAAACGGTGAAAAATATATTAAACTCGGAGCAAAAATTCCGAAAGGTGTTTTGCTCGTAGGTGTCCCAGGTACAGGTAAAACCCTTATGGCAAAAGCCGTTGCAGGCGAAGCAGGTGTCCCCTTCTTTTCTATAAGCGGTTCTGACTTTGTAGAAATGTTTGTCGGTGTAGGTGCTTCCCGTGTAAGAGATTTGTTTGAACAGGCTAAAAAACACCAGCCATGTATTATATTTATAGACGAAATTGATGCAGTAGGCCGTCAAAGAGGTGCCGGCATGGGCGGCGGCCACGACGAAAGAGAACAAACACTCAACCAGCTGCTTGTTGAAATGGACGGTTTTGATGAAAACACAAACATCATCGTAATCGCAGCAACAAACAGACCTGACATCTTGGACAACGCTCTTTTGCGTCCGGGTCGTTTTGACAGACAGATTGTTGTTCACAGACCTGATATTCTTGGCCGTGAACAAATCCTGAATGTCCATGCAAAAAACAAACCTCTGGCTGATGATGTGGATTTAAAAACTCTTGCAAAAAGAACACCCGGCTTTACCGGTGCTGATTTGCAGAACCTCTTGAACGAAGCAGCTCTGCTCGCAGCAAGACACAACAAAGATAAAATCGACATGCCGGATTTGGAAGAAGCAATAGACAAAGTCATAGCAGGCCCTGAAAAGAAAAGCAGAATCATCTCTGATGAAGAAAAAGAAAACACAGCTTATCACGAAGTCGGCCACGCACTTCTTGCAAAATTGCTTAAAAATACAGACCCGCTTCATAAAGTATCAATTATTCCGAGAGGTATGGCTCTGGGCGTAACAATGACCCTGCCGGAGAAAGACCATCTCACTTTGAAAAAATCACAGCTGCTGGATAGAATAACAATGCTTCTTGGCGGACGTGTTGCGGAAGAAATTATCTACGGCCCTGATTCTATTACAACAGGCGCACAAAACGACCTCGAAAAAGTAACTGCAACAGCACGCAATATGGTTACAACTTACGGTATGTCATTTAAAATGGGTAATATGGCATACGGCAAGAGCGAAGAACACGTATTTATGGGCAGAGATTTCGGCCACTCAAGAGATTATTCGGAAGAAATCGCTGCTGATATTGACAGAGAAGTTAAAAAGATTGTGGACGAAAGATACAATCTCGCAAAAGAACTCTTGCTCGGCAACCGTGATATGCTCGAAATAATTGCAAAAGAACTCCTCGAGCGAGAAACTCTTGATGAAGAAGAATTTGAAGCAATTATGAAACGTGTCGAAGAATCACGCCAGCCGCATGATGTATAAAAATTGTACAAATAAAAAATTAAAAGCCGATTTGTTCATTATTACAAATCGGCTTTTGTTTTGAGTGTTTTTAGGTGAATGGAATTACTTGCCTGTTTTTTCAGTTTTTGTTGTCAATGTTTTTAATTCATTTTTAAGAGCATTAACTTTTTCTTTTATGCCGTCTATAAAAGCATCTTTGAAAAATTTAGCTTCTTTTTTAGTATATTTTTCACCAAAAGCTTCTTTTTGTGTTTTCAGAGTTTCTTTTAAACCTTTGTTCAAAACCTTATAACTTGCAAAAAATTCTTTTGTCCAAACATAAGCTCTTTTAAAAATATTTTTTGAATACGGAGCGGCTTTTGTTTCGATATCATGCATTACCTTAAAAGTATCTGATGCATTTTTTAAATCAATTTTGTTTTTTGCAGCTTGCTTTACAGTACTGCGGGCAACTTTTGTCATAGATGCAGCCAATCTTGTAATTTGAAACATTATACTAAATCCTTTCTTCCTTATGGTATGGTAAACACTAAAAATAGGATGAAGAAACAAAATTGCCACAAACAAATAATTTGTTAAAATTTTGTTACATTTTAATAAAAATAATCTCTGATTCTGTCGACTATGTGAAAAATTTTGTTTCACCTATAATTTTTTTATGGAAAATAAAAATTTTAACAAAAAAGTTTATATCGAAACAATGGGCTGTCAGATGAACAAATCTGACACAGAGCGAATCCTCGGAATGCTATCTCATTTTGGTTATGAAGAAACACAAGAACCCAAAGAAGCTGATTTGCTCATGGTAAACACCTGCTCAATACGCCAGCTTTCTGCGGACAAAGCTTACAGCCTTGTTGGTGTATGGGGAAAATGGAAAGACGAAGAGCGTAAAAAAGAACAGCAGGGCAAACCTTTTAGAGAAATAAAAGTCGCCTTTTGCGGATGTGTTGCCCAGCAGGACAAAGAAAAACTGCTGAAACGTTTTCCGTACGTAGATTTAGTTTTTGGAACAAACAATGTTTATGAGCTTCCTGACTTAATAAAAAGAATTAACGAAGGAGAAAGAGTCTGCGCAACAAACGAAACACCGAAAAAATTCACAGACGGTGAAGAAGAAGCAAAATATGAAATCAAACGTGCAAAAAGCTTTAATGCATGGATTCCGATTATGGAAGGCTGCAACAATTTTTGCACCTATTGCATAGTTCCATTTACAAGAGGAAGAGAAAGAAGCCGAAAACCGTCAGAAATACTGGAAGAAGCAAAAAAAGCCATACAGGAAGGATTTAAAGAAATCACCCTTCTGGGACAAAACGTAGACAGCTACGGCAAAAATCTTGATGCACAAAAAGATTACGACGGCAGACCGGTTACGCTGGCTAACCTGCTTCGTGACTTGAACAAAATCGACGGCAAGTTTAGAATCCGCTTTGTAACATCTTATCCGACGGACATCTCAGATGACCTGATAACAGCCGTCAAAGAATGCGACAAGGTTTGTGAATTTTTCCACATTCCCATGCAGTCAGGCAACTCAAAAGTTCTGAAAGAAATGAACAGAAGATACAACAGAGAAGAATACGGAGCAATAGTTAAAAAAATCCGTGACACCTTTGAAGATGTTGCTATCACTTCTGATTTTATTGCGGGTTTCCCCGGAGAAACAGAAGAAGAGTTTTTGGATACACTGAGCGCAATAGATGAGTTTGAACTTGACTATTCAAACACTGCAGCATACTCGCCACGTGTAAAAACAAAAGCAGCAAAATGGACAGAAAAATTTATTGACGAAGAAACAAAATCCGAAAGACTCTCAAGATTGAACGAAAAAAACAGAGAGGCCTGCTTAAAATCCAACAAAAAATGCATAGGCAAAACCTTTGAGATACTTGTCGAGTCTTATGAAGACAAAGACGGAAAAATAATCCTCGCCGGCCGTGCGCCAAACAACAAAATAGTCCACTTTGAAGGGGATAAAAATCTCGTCGGAACATTCTGCAATGTAGAAATTACAGGAGCCAGCACATGGCATCTTCGAGGTAAATTATCATAGTGAAAAAATTATCAAAAATTTTAATATTAACGGTTATTTTTTGCATAATGCAGCCTGCCTTTGCTCTAAAGGTAAAGAATCCAATGATATGGGGGCAAAAAGAACCTGTGAGATTTGTATCCATTGATGATGTGCTGGATTTTAACGTTGTGTACAAACACAATCTCACACCTGTTTATATGCCCAATCTCATTTGCCACGAATTTACAAGAAGCTATACCCTGAAAAGCACAACAGGCCAGACCTATGTACGACACAGACAAAGAACAGTGCGCATTACCGACGAACCTTCTTTGTATGTAAAAAAACTGATGAAAGAAAATGAAGGCAACATCTATCTTGCACCGCAGGGCTACGGGCTTTTTGGCGGACTTGTCGGAGATGTTTATATCGGAGATGAAAGCCTGAGCAAACATTTGATAGAAAAAGGTTATTGCGATTACGTTCAATAAACTATATAATTTAATTGAACGTAAAATGCTCGGACTATTACAAATTCAAGGAGAAATTTAATTTATGGCTATGCGGTTTGATGCGGGTGAAATTATTACGGCAATGATTACGCCGATGGATAAAGACAGAAAAGTTGATTATAATGCGCTTGAAAAACTCGTAGAACACCTTATTGCCACAGGGACAGAAAGTATCCTCGTTGCAGGTACAACAGGAGAATCTCCGACCCTTACTCACGATGAAGAAGTCGAAATTTTCAATTTTGTAAAAAAAGTAACAGCAGGCCGTGCAAAACTTATCATGGGTGCAGGTTCAAACTGTACTGCAACAGCCGTAATGGCTACTAACAATGCAAAAGAATGCGGTGCAGATGCAGTTCTTTCTGTTGTTCCTTATTACAACAAACCCTCTCAAAAAGGGCTGATTGAACATTTTTCAACTATCGCAAAGTCAACTGATTTGCCGGTGCTTTTATACAATATTCCGGGCAGAACAGGTATAACTATGAAACCTGAAACAATTGCACAGCTCGCAGAAGAAAATAAAAATATCTTTGCCGTAAAACAAAGTATCGCTGATATGGATATGATTACCGAAACAAGAAGACTCTGTCCGGATGATTTCTTGATTTATTCAGGTGATGACAGCCTCACTTTGCCAATGGTTTCTGTTGGTGCTTACGGTGTAATTTCTGTTGCTTCTCACATTATAGGCAAACAAATGCACGAAATGCTCAATCTGTACAAATCAGGAAAAGTCGCAGAAGCCACAAAAATGCATTTAAAATTATATCCTCTGTTCAAAAAGATTTTTATGGCACCGAACCCTGTTCCTGTTAAAGAATGCCTCAAAAAAATGGGCATAATCGAAAATTATGTAAGACGTCCGCTCGTTGAACTCGATGAACAGGAAAGAAAAGAGCTTTATTCAGTGCTGGAACAGTACATTTAATTTTTTGTTTATTGTAAAATTTTTAGTATGAAAAATTTACAGTTCTTTTGTGATTTTGACGGAACAATTACAAAAGAAGATACACTAAACAAATTTCTACGGATTTACGCTTTTGATTTATGGTTGGAAGTTGAACAAAAGTGGCTCGACGGAAAAATCGGGTCAAAGCAGTGCATTGAAGAACAAATGCAGCTCTTTCCGCCAATGAATCAAAAAACAATAGATGAGTTTGTTGATTCAATAGAAATAGACGAAACTTTTCCTGATTTTTTAAAATATCTGGAATCCGAAAATATTGATTTTACCATTGTATCTGACGGGTTTGATTTTTTTATAGAAAGAATCCTCAACAAAAACAACATAAAAAATGTAAGAGTTTTTTCTAACAAACTTGAGTTTGAAAACGGAAAATTCAAAACATATTTTCCATACTCTTATGACTCCTGCAAACGAAAATCAGGCGTGTGCAAATGTAATGTTTTAAATTTAAACAGAATTGTTACAAAACCCGTAATGTATGCAGGGGACGGGATGTCAGACTTTTGCGTCAGCGACAAAGTTGATGTTTTGTTTGCCAAAGGGTCTTTGTTGGAGTATTGTAAAAATACTAAAATTAATAGAGGGAATGGTTTTGACCTTGTCGGTTTTAAGACATTTGAGGAAATAAAAAATTATATAGAAAATTTTTAAAAAGGAGAAAGAAATGCTAGGTACAACAATGAAGCTTTCTGATGAAGAAATTAAAGCAATAGACAAAGAGTATTGCTCATGGGGTGATACAGTCCACTACCACGATGAACAAACAATTTTCAGAAACTGTGAAGGCTCCTACATGTACGACAGCAAAGACACTCCTTATCTGGATTTGCAGATGTGGTACTCCAGCTGCAACCTCGGCTACAAAAACAAAAGAGTGCTGAATGCAGTTCTTGACCAGTACCAGACAATGCCTCAAATTTCTTCAAGATTTGTTTATGATTACAAAGCTCTGCTTGCAGAAAAAATAGCAAAAGCAAACATCGACAGATACGGCATCAAAGGCCGTGTACAATTCAACGTTGGCGGCGCACAGGTCAACGAAGATATGCTCAAATTAATCAGAAACTATACCAAAAAACCGAGAATGTTTGCCTTTATGGGCGGCTACCACGGCAGAACAATCGGCACCACTGCTGTAACTTCCAGCTACAGATACAGAGAGCATTTCGGCCACATTTCCGACACAGCTCATTTTGTTCCGTTCCCGTATTGTTTCAGATGTCCTTATGACAAAAAATGCGAATCCTGCAATATGTACTGCGTAAAACAGTTCGCAAAACTGTTCGAAAGTGAATACAACGGTGTCTATGACCCGAAAACAAAAGACTGCGAATTCGGCGGATTTATTGCAGAGCCGCTTTTGGGTACAGGCGGTTATATTGTTCCGCCAAAAGGATATTTTAAAGAATTGAAAAAAGTTCTTGATGAATACAATATCCTCTTTATGGCAGACGAAGTCCAGATGGGCTGCTTTAGAACAGGAAAACTCTGGGCAATGGAACACTTTGATGTAAAACCGGATGCAATGACCTTTGCAAAATCAATCACAAACGGTATGAATCCTCTCGCCGGTATGTGGGCAAAAGAAGAACTCATTAACCCTAAAGTCTTCCCTGCAGGAAGAACTCACTCAACCTATGCGGCAAATCCGATAGGTACACGTGCGGGTTATGAGGTTATGAGTATTTTTGAAGAAGAAAGAAAAGAACTCGAAACAGAAATCGCACGCAAAGGTAAAAAATTCCTCGACGGATTAAAAGTTCTCGAAAAGAAATACAAAAACATCGGTACAGTAAACGGTCTTGGTTTTGCGTTGAGCGTAGAAGTAACAGAAGCTGACGGCTACACTCCGGCAAGAGAACTCTGCGACGAAATTATCGAAGCAGGCCTCAAGGGCAATCTGTCTTACAAAGGCAAACGCTGCGGTTTGATTCTCAACAACGGCGGATATTACAAAAACATTATTACTCTTGTTCCTCAGCTGTATATTTCTGATGAAGAAATAGATATGGCACTGGAACTTATGGATCAGTTGTTTGATATTTATATGGAAAAGACAGCCGGTTAATTCCACATGCCGGATAGTTGGACAGGAAAAGACCCTTGGGTAAAAGTTTAGACTTTGAGTTTGTACATGATAATAAATGTAAAAGAGCAGTCCTGCTTTTTCACGGAATGACAGGCAGCCCTTATGAAATGAAAAAAATGGGCAAAGCTCTTTATGATGCAGACTTTGATGTCTTTTGCTACTGCCTGCCGGGACACGGCACAAGCCCCATAAATATAAAAACAGTACGCTGGGAAGACTGGTACACAGATTCGACCATGCATTACCGCAATCTCACACAGGAATATGAAGAAGTATACCTCGGCGGTTTGTGTATGGGTGCAGTGCTTGCACTGGCTATTGCCAGCGAATACAGAGAAGTAAGAGGAATCTTATCCCTTTCAACGACCCTGTTTTTAGACGGGTGGACTATCCCGTGGTACAACTTTTTGATGCCTGTCGGGGTACATACTATTTTGAGGTATTATTATTCTTTTCCGGAAAGAGAACCTTACGGGCTTAAAAATGAAGTATTAAGAAAAAAAATTGCTGCACTGCAAAAACGCAACACAGAAGCACTGGACAACTACCCGATGTCGTGCATTTATGAACTTTTAAAACTTTCAAAATGGGCGCAAAAAAATATGTTCAAAGTTCAGGCACCTGTTTTGTTGATACATGCAAAAGAGGATGACCTAACAAGCCCCAAAAGTGCAGAATTTGTTTACAAACATATCGGCTCAAAAACAAAAAAATATATCCGTCTGGAAAACAGCTACCATCTTGTTGTTATGGATAATGAAAGAGATTTTGTTTTTGAACAATCAATAGAATTTTTAAACAGCCTATCGGCATACGGGCCAAAAATATCAAAACAACCGCCTGTGGAAGACGATTTAGCAGAAACGGCAGGTGTGTAAAATGATAGATACAACATTGATATTAAAAATTTTCCACAGACTGCCCCTGTCACTGATTTCGATAATTGTAACAAACACATTGTTGATTTTCGGTTTTGTGATAGGAAAAATTGTCCTGTACAAATTTGAAGATGCAATAAAATTCTTTGCATATTTTTCTGTATTGATGTGCGCATTATTTGTATTGTATTTTATATCTATTCTGTGGTTTTCTGCAGGAAGTCTGTATAGAGGCAACACTGTTTATGCGGCGATTTTCCCGATATTTTTATTCTTACCGTTTTTTATCGGACATTTTGCCACGTATGAAAAAGTTCACTTATATACAAATATTCAGATTTTAACACTGGTAATCAGCCTTTTATTAGCACTGTCTTTTATATAATACATAGGGAATTAATATGAAAAATTTGTTTGCAAGATATAAAAAAGAACTGGACGAACTGCACAAACAATCCTGCAGCAGAAAACTGATATCTTTTAAAAAAGATGGGAAATACATATTTGAAGAAAACAAAAAGTATCTCAACCTCTCATCCAACGATTATCTTGGCATAGCAGAAAATAAAGATGTGCTGGACAAATTTTTTCAGATAGCGGATTTTTCTCTGGGTTCAACTTCATCCAGACTCCTCACCGGAAGCTCCTATGTATTTGCAAAGCTCGAATGCGTACTGGCAGCACTGCTGCGTAAAGACAAAGCCCTGATTTTTAACAGCGGTTATCACGCAAACACAGGTATCTTATCTGCTCTTGCTTCCAAAAATGATGTTATATTTTCAGACAAACTGAACCATGCCAGCATAATAGACGGAATAAAATTGTCTGAGGCAAAAATGTTCAGATACAAACATCTGGATTACAATCATCTGGAAACTCTTTTAAAAGAACACAGGGACGAATATGACACAGCCATAATTGTGAGCGAATCTCTTTTCAGCATGGACGGAGATATTGCGGATTTAAACAAACTTGTAGAGCTAAAGAAAAAATACAATGCAATATTGCTTGTAGATGAGGCGCACGCATTCGGAGTGTTCGGCGAAAAGGCTCTCGGCCTTGCGGAAGAACAGGGCGTATTAAAAGATATTGACCTTTTTATCGCTACTTTTGGCAAAGCTGTCGGCTCTGTGGGCGCATTTTGCGCAGGTCATGATGTTTTGATTAATTATCTTATCAACAAATGCAGGCCTTTAATTTTTTCTACGGCACTGCCTGATATCAACGTGGCATTTTCTTACTGCATGATTACGGAGATAATCCCTAATTTGAAAAAAGAAAGAAAAGAACTCCTTGTAACAGCACAAAAACTGCGTGAAAAATTGCAGGCTTACGGACTCACAACAACGGGCAGCAGCCAGATTGTACCTGTGATTTTAGGCAGCAACGAAACAGCTGTTAAAGTATCAAAAGAATTAATCAAAAACGGATATTACCTTTTACCAATCCGCCATCCGACTGTTGCCAAAGGTTCATCACGGGTTAGAATTTCATTAAGAGCAGATATAAGTTTTGAAGAGGTAGAAAAAATCCCTGAAATAATTAAAAATGTTTTGGATTCGGAAAAATAAACAAAAAGAAAATCTGACATTTTTACAATCTTCATTATATTATCTGGTGTAGACAGTGACAAAAAACGGACAAACCAGTGAACCAGTACTATCAAAAAGATTTATACGCCATTTTAGGAGTTTCGCCTGACTGTGATGAGGCAAAAATAAAATCTGCTTACAGAAAACAGGCACGCAGATGGCATCCGGACGTAAATGACAACTCGCCTGAAAGCATTGTCCGTTTTAAAGAAATTACAGAAGCCTACGAAATTTTGTGCGATGCACAGAGAAGAAGCCAGTATGACATAATAAAAGGATTTAATATAAGAAGAGAGGCTTCTTATTCTTCATCTGCGTCAAAAGCACAGACCCAATCTCAGGCAAGAAGAGCTTACAAAGAATCAAATACCGCCACAAAACAAGAAAGAACAACTGCCACTCATCAGACACAAAGCGGCTACACAAAAAATAACAAGACTGAAAATGACAACAAAAGCTCTTTTTCTCAGGTTTTTGAAAACATATTAGACGGCTTGTTTACATCAAATTCCGCACAAAAATCAAAAGAAAAACCAAAAGAAAAAAAACAAAAGCCTGAAAACGGAAGAGATATAAACCTCAATGTAAACATAAAAATGTCAGAGGCAATCTCGGGAACACACAGAACAGTCAATGTTCTGCACAGCGAACGCTGTCCCAAATGCGAAGGCAGAAGATTTATTAACGGAACAAAATGCCCTCTTTGCAAAGGCAGCGGAGAGGTTTCCATCCACAAAAAACTAAACGTCAAAATCCCCGCAGGTATAAAAAAAGGTGCAAAAATAAGAATAGCAAACGAGGGAAACAAAGGTTACAACGGCGGAAAAAACGGCGACCTGTATCTTTTTATTGATATAGAAGAAAGCAAATTTTTCCATTACGAAGGCACAAACGTCCATTGTGAAATACCTATCACACCTTTTGAGGCAGTTCTCGGCGCAAATATCGAAGTACCCACTCTGTGCGGAACAGTTTCCATGAAAATTCCGCCAAACACCTCTACAGGACAAAAATTCAGATTGTCAGAACAGGGTGTTGAAGACAAAAAAACAAAGAAAAAAGGCGACCAGATTGTTACCGTAAAAATCGAGGTGCCAAAAGAAATGTCCGCTGAAGAGATTAAACTTTATGAACAGCTGAAAAATATTTCCAGCCACAAAATCAGGGAGAATTTATTAAATGACTGACAAAATTGCAAAAATTTCTGAAATATTTGATTCCATACAGGGAGAGGGGCCTTATGTCGGCTGCAGACAAATTTTTATAAGATTTTGCGGCTGCAACATACTGTGCGACTATTGCGACACAGAGTTTGATAAAGGAGAAAAATACACAGTAAAGCAGCTTGTTGACAAAATAAAAACATTTGACCTGCAGGCTGTGCATTCTGTCAGCATTACAGGCGGCGAGCCATTGATTCATTATGAATTTTTGAGCGAATTTTTGCCTGAATTAAAAAAATTAGGACTGAAAATTTATCTGGAAACAAACGGAACACTGCCGGAATCTTTGAATAAAATTATTGATTGTGTAGATATTGTATCCATGGATTTTAAACTCGATTCCAGCGCAAAAATAGGAGATTTGTACACAAACCATGACATGTTTCTTGATATTGCAGTAAAAAATAAAAAAGAAGTGTTTGCAAAACTGGTTTTTGATGACTCGCTAAGAGATTTTGAAATAAATGAATGCGTGTCGCTTGCAAAAAAATACGGCATACTACTCGTATTGCAGCCAAAAATGCATGGCAAAGACATTTGTGTTTCGCATGATGATATTGTCAACACCTTCAACAAATTTACAAAACTGTACCACAATACAAGGCTAATCGGACAGGTACACAAATTTTTTGATATTATTTAGGCTGCATTTTCATTATCTCAGACAAAATAATTACAAAACTTTAACCAAAATTATTTTTATAAAGAAAAAGGGAATATTACAGCCGCCATGGTTTCAAGTCTTTTTTAAGAATTAATACAAAAATAAATGTAAAACTTTCAAAACCCTACTTGAAATTGTTGAATAGAGAGAGATTCCAGAACTTCTACATAAGTAAAATTGTAAAAGAAAAAGCATGGAAAGACCAAAAATTGCCCATGCGTTAAAAATTTGTTTTAATATTGAATATACAAATTCGATGAGTTCGGAAATTAAAAAATTAAGTTTTATTTTATATAAAATTGAGATTAAATTTTAGGGGGATAGCGTTTCGCTATCATATAATTTTTTTTATAGAATAAGTGTAAAAAATACCCTAAATTCCGGAACATAATACGGAGAAGATTACTCCATTTAATCGAAGAAAAACTATCAAAAGACATTTATAATGATGAATGAGATAAGAATCTCAATTTCATCAAACGGAGGAAAGAATTTTGTTAGAGCACGGTTACATTCAGATTTACACTGGCGATGGAAAAGGTAAAACAACAGCATCATTAGGTTTGGCATTACGTGCTTTGGGTCATGGATGGAAAGTTCTTGTTATCCAATTTACAAAAGGCGACTCCGGAACAACTTACGGCGAAATTGCTTCTGCCGGTCAATTTTTACCGAACCTCGAAGTACATCAATTTGGTATGGACAGAGTTGTTTACAAACACAATGTTTGTATGGAAGATTATAAAGAAGCAAAAAAAGGCTGGGAATTGGCTAAAAAAGCTATACAAAGCGGTGAATACCAGCTTGTTATTCTGGACGAATTAAACATTTGCGTAGCAATGAATATGATAAAAGTTTCAGAAGTAAAAGATGTTTTATTAAATAAGCCGGAAAACCTTGAAATAGTGTTGACAGGCAGATATGCTCATCCTGAGCTTGTTGCATTGGCTCACCTTGTTACAGAGATGAAGCCGATTAAACACTACTTTGATATGGGTGTAATGGCAAGACAAGGTATCGAATATTAACGTATCGAGAAATCGAACGTAAATATACGGAGAAATGGGGAAATACGGGAGGTTTGTTTTTAACAACTCCCTTTTTTTTGCGAAATCGTCCTGTCCACACAACAATGTACAAACGGATAATTATTATTAATAAAGGTGTAAGATATTTACTTCTTCGTTCCGACTTCGTCGTCCCTCCTTCGTAGTCACTCCGAAGCAAACATCTTACACCTTTTATTTAAAGAGAGCGTAAATTTGCCCGTCAAAAATTCTGCTTGCCAGAACCCGCATCCCCACAGAGTTTTTCGATAGAATATTAAGAAACATTAAGAAAATACCGACAACTTTTTCTAAAAAAGGCAATTATTTAACTTGTAAATACTTTATATATATACGAGAGATAAAAAGAGAATTAAAGAGAGAAAAGATTTTCAATAACCATACATACACTGACCTACCACACTACTAACCTACACACTTACTACTTACTTACACACGAGGAATCAAAAAAGATTCGACGGGAAATCCATTGAGGGTTTCCCTTTTTATTATCTTTATTCTGTCTTTTCTTTGTGCTATCTTATAATCAACCGAAAAATAAGAGAGGCGCAGATTAAATGGAAAATACAAAGACGATTAATTTTAGTGATTTGCCGACAACTTATGACGCAAAATCCACAGAAGAAAAGATTTACAAATTCTGGGAAGAAAACGAATGCTTTAAAGCAGATGCAAAATCTCCCAAAAAACCTTTTTCAATCGTCATCCCGCCGCCGAACGTTACCGGTGTACTGCACATGGGCCACGCCATTGACGAAACCCTGCAGGATATTCTTGTCAGATACCACAGAATGTCAGGATACGAAACTCTCTGGGTTCCGGGTACTGACCATGCCGGAATAGCAACACAAAACGTTGTGGAAAAACAGCTGCGAGCCGAAGGCACAAACCGCCACGAACTCGGCAGAGAAAAATTTTTAGAATGCACATGGGAATGGGCCAACGAACACAAAAGCGCAATCTTAGACCAGTGCAAAAGACTCGGTGCCTCTTTTGACAGAACAAGAGAAAGATTTACACTGGACAAAGGCTGCTCAGATGCAGTAAAAGAAGTTTTTGTAAGATTGTACGAAAAAGGGCTTATATACAAAGGCTCATATATCGTAAACTGGTGTCCACGCTGCCAGTCTGCAATTTCTGATGTAGAAACGGAATACGAAACAGAAAGCAGCCACCTGTGGGAAATAAGCTATTCTCTAAAAGACGAACCGGGCGCAATCGTTGTAGCTACAACAAGACCTGAAACAATGTTCGGTGATGCCGCAGTGGCAGTAAATCCGACAGATTACAAATATAAAGATTTGATAGGAAAAACCGTTGTCGTACCTTTGACAGGAAGAGAAATTCCTATTATTGCGGACGAATATGTTGACAAAAAATTCGGAACAGGTGCGCTAAAAATTACACCCGCACACGATCCGAACGACTACGAAATTGCAAAACGCCACAACTTAAAACCAATCTGGGTTATAGACGGCGAAGGCAAAATGAAAGCCTGTGCGGAAGTTCCTGAAGAACTACACGGACTCGACCGTGACGAAGCAAGAAAAAGAACAGTTGATATGCTTCGTTATCACAATGATTTAGTCAAGATTACAGACCTTGAACACAATGTCGGAAAATGCCAGAGATGCCACACAACTATCGAGCCGTTACTCTCAGAGCAATGGTTTGTGAAAATGAAACCTCTTGCAGAAGCCGCAATAAAAGCAGTAAAAACAGGCGATATAAAATTTGTACCCGAAAAATGGGAAAAGAACTACCTCGGCTGGATGGAAAACATCCGTGACTGGTGTATTTCCCGTCAGTTGTGGTGGGGTCATCAGATACCGGCCTATTACCACAACCAAACAGGAGAAATGGTTGTTGCAAAAGAAAACCCTGATCCTGCAAATTATACACAGGAAACTGATGTACTCGACACCTGGTTTTCTTCAGGGTTGTGGCCGTTTTCCACAATGGGCTGGCCAAATACAGAGTCAGAAGATTTCAAAAAATTCTACCCGACATCCGTTCTTGTTACAGGATTTGATATTATCTTTTTCTGGGTAGCAAGAATGATAACAATGGGGCTGGAATTTACCGGCAAGGCACCGTTTTCTACTGTGTACATACACGGCCTTATCCGTGACGAAAAAGGCCAAAAAATGTCAAAATCAAAAGGCAACACTGTTGACCCTGTCGGTGTAATCGACAAATACGGCTGTGATGCATTGAGATTTACAATGACTTCCATGTGTACATACGGCGGTCAGGATATAAAAGTTAGCGAAGACAAATTTGAATACGGCAGAAACTTTGCCAACAAGATTTGGAACGCTTCCAGATTTGTGCTTATGAACCTTGAAGGCGTTGACAACAAAGCAATTGATATGGACAACCTGACAATTGCAGACAGATGGATTTTGCACAGACTCAATGAAACAGCAAAACTTGTCAATGACAATATACAGACTTACAGAATCGGTGAAACAGCCCATGTTCTGTATGACTTTTTCTGGAATGAATACTGCGACTGGTATGTTGAAATTGCAAAAATTCAGCTTCAAGATTCCGAACAAAAAGCCAATACTCAGAGAGTTTTGAGATATGTATTGGATATGGCACTGCGTATGCTGCACCCGATTATGCCGCATATTACAGAAGCTATCTGGCAGTTGATTCCTCAGGAAAAAGAAGCTGTAGGCATTATAAAAGCAGCTTTCCCGACTTACAAAAAAGAGTTTGTTTTTGAAACAGAAAACAAAGAAATGGAACTCGTATTTGAAACTATCAAGTCGTTGAGAAATGTTCGCCAGAGCCTGAACATCCCGCTGAGTGCGCAGATGGATATTACAGTACTCGCCAGCAGCAATGAAAAACCGATTTTTGAGGCTGTTGTTCCTTATCTCAAACGTCTTGCAAGAATCGAAAGCGTAGAGTTCAAGGGCGAAGATACCCAGATGCCTAAAAAATCAGCCTCTGCTGTTGTCGGCAATTCAAAAATAATCATTCCTTTAGAAGGTTTGATTAATTTTGACGAAGAAATTGCCAGACAAAACAAAAAAATCGAAAAACTTACAAAAGAAAAAATGAGTCTTGACGGCAGACTAAAAAACAAAAACTTTGTTGAAAAAGCACCAAAAGAACTTATTGAAGAAACTCAAGCCCGTGCTGACGAACTCGAGGCTCAAATTAAAGCAATAAATGAGCTAATCGAAACTTTGAAGTAAAGTTGGTTATAATAATAGATTTACAGGGCAGACTTAACTCTGCCCTGTAATTTTTAATAGCAAAAATTTATCCAAATGGCTACAATTTTTATGTTATAATACAAGTATTATAATATCCCATTTTTCGCAAAATTATAAAATCATTTATGAATATATTTTTTCAAAATAGTAAAAATAGTTGATTTATTATGCAAAAACAAACAGTAACATTAAACCAATAAAGTTATTATCGGATTATTATTGACATAAATGTTTATTTTAGAGTAAATGATATATGTTCAATATTATATCCGCATAAAGACGGAGAATTTTTATGAATCTAAATTTTAGGAATAAAAAAAGGCTTCAAGTTATTAATTATATTTTTAATAAGCTTAATGAACAAGAATTGTCTAAAGAATTTGTTATAAAACTTGTATATTTAGCAGATAAATTATTTTTGTTAAAATATGGATGCACTATTACCTCTGATAAATTAATGGCGTTTAAACGTGGACCTGCTTGTTCACAGACACTTGCTATATTAGATATGGATAAAGACCACGTTGAAGATAAAGAAGACAAAGTTATTGATACTTTTAAAAATGTTTATGATGTAACAAAAAGACCACATACCAAAAAAGTGCATACTCTTTTTGCAAAAAATTTGCCTGATAATTTTTCATCTTTATCAAAAAATGAAATGGATATAATTGATATTATAATAGAAAGATTTGGAAAACTTTCATACAATGAATTAAGCAATTATACTCATTCCTTTAACGAATGGAAAAAGCATGAAGATGCATTATTAGACGATACAATTGCAGAAGAGATTGATTGCAAAGATGTATTTGAAGATAAAACTTTCTTAAATGATGAATTATTGTCTAAATATATAGATGAAGAAACTATTCAAAATTCTGCAGCTATTTATTACGGAGATTTTTAACGGTGGGAATAAATCTTTTTTCTCAAAAAGAAAAACCACTAACTAAAGTTGTAAATACTTTTGCAACTATTCCATTATTAGAATTTAAAGTTGTAAGATTTAAGGATAAAACTCATAAAACTCCAAAGTTCAGATATTGGATAGCATTTAGGATTGAAGATTCAACATATTGTGTATTGAACACAATAACAAGCCAAATTGATTATATTGCAAGGTTTTATAGAAATGATGATAACGGAGCAAACAGCATAGTCGTTATTAAAGATAACGAATATAATCCCCCATTAGATAAATTATCTTACATAGATTGTAATATAAAATCATCCAATTATAAAACATATAAAGAACTGGCTGACAATATTATTGATTGGGAAAAAGGACTGGAGTCTATTCCTGTTAATATTCCTGAAAATATAGTAAATAGAATAGTTGATGCAATATTAAACAGCAATCATACTTCAGAAGATTTAAAAAAATTACTGCGTAAAAAATATCAAAAATAAAAAACTTATAATAGATACGCAAAAAAATTTATTTTCATTTTTTATCCTTTACACATAGAGAGGAATAAAAATGAAAATACAACAAACATATACAAAAAATTATCAGCCGGCCTTTGGGGCAAAATTTTTGCACAGCGAGTCATTAAAACAGATAGCTGATTATGCTGTTGAGCATAACAAGTTTGATAAACTCAATCAAGCACGAAAAAATATAGATTCAGCGTGTCTATTGACAAGGCTGCGTGTGGATACCGGAATAAATGAAAAAGGGTTTTCTTTTATTACTTTTACAAGGTTTGAGCCTAAAAAAAATATTAATATTGCTATGTCGATGGACGATTATCAACAAACAAAGATAACTCTTTTTGAGAGTAAAAGAAAAGAAAATCTCTTTAAATTTGCCCTGGAAAAAATAATAAAACTCTCTAATAATGCCCCTAAAAATAATATGTATAAAGATGTAGTTATCAATAAAAAATAGACATTTATAACAATGAAAATCCAATCATATAAGACAAATTACAAACCGATTTCAATAAATAATTCACAGCATAAAAACTTGCAAACAAAAATTTTACCTCAGAATAAACTGAAGCAAGCAGATGTACACAATATAAACTTTAAGGGCAATCCCCTTGTTGAAATTAAAAATGCTGCAAAATTTCTTTATGCCAAAAAGAAGGTTTCTGATTTAAAAAAATATATAGATGCAACAGACGGAAAAGATTCTTTTGTTCTAAGACAATTTGCCATGGAGCCATTTGAAGGGCTGCAGTACGGGATAAAAGCCTTTAAAGGTATGACAATGAAAGAGATTCAATACCTGTGCGAAAATCTTCACGTTATAGCTGTAAACAGAGGCTGCAAAAACATGTGCGGCTACTGTTATGCTGATGCAAAACCGTCTAAAAGAGCAATGTCGTGGGAGGATTTTACAACAATAACAAAAGGCCTGAAAACTTTAAGAAAGAGATTCTCGGGGCTGGATATTTTTGGTGAAAATTTCAAAATTTCAAAAGAGGATCTTTTATACAGAACAACAGAATTATTCTACGATGCTGACTGTATGAGCCTTGCAGTAAAGGATAAAAAAGGCAAATTATACGATTTTACCGAGCTTGCGACGGAACTCTACAACTCCACCGGCAGACGCACTGCATTTGATACATCAGGGTGGTATAAAAACAATCCGATTATGCAAAAAAGAGCGGAAAAATACACGGATTATTTTTCCAAACCCGAAAACATGAAAAAACTAAACGCCTTTAACGTTTCCTTTAATGTTTTTAATGCATCTTATATTGCCTCTGTAAAAGCTCTCAAAAAAGGTGACACCCAAAAGGCTCAACGGCTCAAAGAACGCTATATCAATGATATGGCCAATACTCTTTTTACTTTTATACCGCTTGCAGACCAGCCAAAATTCCATATTTTAATAAGGAGCTTTGATTCATCAAAAGCAAAAAATGCAAAAGACTTTAATGACAAAGCAATGACCTCACTTATAAAAGAAGTTTATAAAAAAGTTGAGCGTATGTGCAAAGATGATATGGCAGGAGAACAAAAATATATAAAAAATCCTAACATGCTGGAATCAAAACTTGTTAATCTCTATTTTAAACTTGGCATGATTGATACAAGTTTGAACTCTTCGGGACGAATGAAAAAATTTATGCAGGAATTTAATATAAAAGCACCGCTTTTGGAATATGACGAGTCAATGAAAAAAGTTCTTGCAGACTTAAAAGAAAAAGGAAGACACCACAACTATATCATGCACAGGCTCATTGATGCTGACGGCAAGGTCTATCACATGAATTATGCAAGGTTTATTCCGACAGAAATTCAATTGAATATTCCTCAAAAAAATATACCTGCACCAAAGCTGGCAAATACTGTAGAGGATTTTGTTTTGACAAAAGAAATCCTGAACAGGCCGGAAATCCAAATCATCAAAAGAGCAAAAATAAAAGATAAATAGACCAACTTCAAAAGTTATGCTCCTGTGGAGTTTGCAAAAGCAAACTCTTACGTCGCTATCGTCCAGTGTCGTCCTGTCCGCTTTCACATTCGTGAAACCGTCACGGACTCACTTTTGTAATGCTTTTTCGTAAAAAAAAACGAGGCACAAGCCTCGTAATTTTTGTCACTTCAAAAGTTCGGCGGCAACGACTCTGCCGAGCAAAACAATCCGGTGAATTGTTTTGCGAGAGGTTGAACCGCAAATTTATAAAAATAAATTTGTCGTGAAAATCCCCAATCACATCAATATTACTTTGTAATAATTCGGCGGCAACGGGATTTGAACCCGTGTCAACAGAATGAGAATCTGCTATCCTGACCCCTAGACGATGCCGCTAAAAGGGAAAATTCTTTTTTACAATCCAAGTATATCACTAAAAGAAAAAAGCAAACTTATTTTTTTATTTACCCTAAACCACAATTGGGCTATAATCTAATGCATGCAAGGTCAAATTTTTAAAATACATTCTGATTTTTACTATGTCCATACACCGGACAATGTCTATGAGTGCAAAATCAGAGATGTTTTAAAAAAACGCAAAGACAGTATAGTTGTCGGGGATTTTGTAGAGCTTGAACAAATAAATGAAAATTCCAAACAGGCTTTTGTTTCAAAAGTTTTGCCAAGAAAAACCTATATCCCCCGTCCTAAAGTTGCTAATATAGACCAGATTGTTATAGTATCCGCAATCAAAGAACCTGATTTGGATTTTGAACAATTGAACAGATACCTTTGTTTTTGCGAATATTACAAACTCACACCGGTATTGTGCTTCAACAAAAACGACCTTGAAGGTGAAGAAGAAATCATCGCACAGATAAAAAAAATCTACGAACCTTTAAAATACAAAATACTCTTTACCTCTGCTCTTGAGGGCAACGGAATAGATGAGTTTAAAAAACTGTTAAAAAATAAAATCACAGTGCTATGCGGCTCTTCCGGAGTGGGAAAATCTTCTTTGATAAATGCAATCTGTCCGGGGCTGCAGCTAAAAACAAAACAGGTTTCCCAAAAATCAGAAAGAGGCACCCACACAACACGCCACTGCGAAATTATTTCTGTTGCAAAAAATTCTCAAATTGTGGACACACCGGGGTTCAGCCAGCTGAAATTTGATTTTTTAATGCCTGCAGAAGTGGGGCTGCTGTTTAGAGAAATTATTAATATTCAAAAAAAATACGGAGCCTGCAAATTTTCCGACTGCATACACGAACACGAAACAGGCTGCCGTATAACAGAACATTTTGATTTGATTGACGAAACAAGATACAAAAGCTATCTTCAATTCATAAAAGAAGCAAAAGAATATAAAAAACAAATAACCTACGGCGGAAAGAAAACAGAAACCCGCTCAAAAATAGTTCATAATAAAGAAATTACAAAAATAAGCAGCAAAAAACGTCAAATCTCAAGACGCAAAAGCAATCAGTCCATTCATAAAGAAACAACAGAGGATGCATAAATGCAGGAAAAAACAAAAATTGTATTTGAAGACTACAAAAAAATCATTGAACAAAAACTAGATGAATACATTCCGGTAAAATATCCGGAAGAAATCTGGGAATCTATGAGATATTCAGTACTTGCCGGCGGAAAAAGGCTGAGGCCGGTGCTTTGTCTGGAAACCTGCAAAGTGTTATCAGGAGATTATACACAGGCAATCCCCACTGCATGTGCAATAGAAATGCTCCACTCTCAGAGTTTGATTCACGATGATTTGCCCTGCATGGACAACGATGACTATAGACGGGGAAAACCGACAAACCACAAAGTTTTTGGCGAGTCTACAGCTGTTCTGGCAGGCGATGCCCTGCTGTCTTTTGCGCCTCAGATTATTATTCAAAAAACACCAAAAACAGTTCCCGAGCAAAGTATCTTACGGGTACTCGAAGAATTTTTAGTCAGCGCAGGTGCAGAAAAACTCATTGCCGGTCAGGTTGTGGATATTGCATCAGAAGGAAAACAAATAGACAAACAAACCCTAAACTTTATCCATGACAACAAAACAGCAGCTCTTTTCAAATTGTCGCTGAGAACAGGCGCAATCCTCGGCGGAGCTGACGAAAATACACTAAAAGCTCTCACGGATTACGCAGAAAAGCTCGGTCTTGCTTTTCAGATTATGGACGATATACTGGACGTGACTTCTACACTGGAAGAACTGGGCAAAACTCCGGGCAAAGATGAAAAAGAAGGGAAAGTCACTTACATAAGTTTTTACGGACTTGAAGAATCAAAAAAACAACTTTCTTCACTTTGCAGCGAGGCTTGTGATATATTAGAAAAGAACAATATTGATTCGGACATATTAAAAGAAATCGCAAAAAACATATCAGAGAGGGTTAATTAATGTTGTACGAAACAGGCACAGCAGTCGAAGTTCTTGGTAACGGTTGTATTTCTGCTCTTATCGCACAAATTTTAAAATTTTTATATTTTTTGATTGTTCATAAAAAAGTTAATTTTAAAATTTTTACCACAACCGGCGGTATGCCCAGCTCTCACAGTGCAGGAGTAATAGCATTATCAATGACTGTGGGGTATAACGAGGGATTGAACTCCATCATTTTTGCGGTGGCTCTGGGCTATGCTTTTGTAGTAATGTATGATGCTGCAGGTATCAGACGCTCTGCAGGAAAAATTGCCGCAACTATGAACCGTGTTATGGAAGAATTTTACGCCCACAGACCTTCTGCTGCCGGCGAAAAATTAAAAGAGCTTTTGGGTCACACCCCGTTTGAAGTTTTTATGGGTGCTATTTTGGGGATTGTTGTATCTTACATAATACATTTTTATATTCTCCAATAGCGTGCTAAAATATTAAACATGCTAGATACTGATTTTAGTTTGTACAACAATTTTTTCAACTCTGTTTTAATTTTAAACAGTGATAATAAAATCGTATTCAAAAATATTGCTTTTATAAAAAACTTTGGCAACGTAAAAAATCTTGAAAAATTTTCTAACTATTTTTCTTTTGATATTTGCGTGCTTGATTCTGATGACATTTTGAACTCAAATCCGCTAAACTATGCCATCGATTCGAAAGAGAGCTTTACAGCCAGTGCTGTTTATCAAAAAACAAAAGAACAGTTTTTTTATTACAAAATAACATCCTTTTACGAAAAGGACTGCAAACTGCTGGTTTTTGACAATATAACAACAGAAATTCTCTTTGAAGAAACAGAAAAAAAATATAATTTTATAAGACAACAATACAAAAACCTTGCACAGGAAAACAAACAATTTGCGGCATTGCAGCAGCAATCACAAACCCAGACAGTAAAACTCGGCATTTTGCACAGGGTATCCAATGTAATCAGAGAGTCCATGGATATCGAAAAAATTCTTAATTCCACCCTCAAAGAACTGTTCAATTTGTTCGGAGCAACAAAAGTCTATTATGCTCAAAAAGATAACAATCAATTTTTTATAAAAAATGTTTTCCCGCAAAAGTTTGAAGCAAAAATAGGCGAACTTGCAGAATTTTCACTGGATACTCAAAACCATATACAAGAAAAGAAAATAAAAGTTTCTCCCTGTGTAAAAGATTTTTTAAACAGTACAGAAACTTTCCCCTGCAGCACAAACCGCATTATAGTGCCTGTTTCCAGACTGCATGAGATTCTTGGTATATTGATTATTTATACAAACCAAAAATTTTATGAAGAATCACAAAATGATGTGCTGCAGTCAATAGCATCACAGCTTGCCTCTGCAATTGTACAGGCATCTTTATTCTCTCAGGTAAAACAAAAAAATCAGGAACTCGAAAATACTTTAAAAGAACTTAAAGAAACACAACTCCAGCTGATAAATTCGGAAAAAATGGCCTCACTTGGCCAGCTCGTTGCAGGCATAGCACACGAAATAAACACCCCCTTAGGCTCTATCAATGCAAACAACGATATGCTGACAAAACTCATAAAAAAACTGGAACCGCTGACAGACAACAAAATGATTGTAGACAGTATAAAAGACATTAACAACATAGATAAAGAGGCAATAAAAAGAATCACAGGCATTGTTCAGGGGCTGAAACGTTTTGTCAGACTGGATGAGGCAGATTTGCAGTTTGCGGATATAAACAAAGAACTTGATTTAACACTGGAGCTAATCAAACACGAAACAAAAAACAAAATAACCATAATCAAAAATTACAACGAAATCCCGAGTATAAAATGCTACCCCAATATGCTGAATCAGGTCTTTATGAATATTTTAATAAACGCATGCCAGAGCATGCCGGAAGGCGGCACAATCACTATCTCGACGCTTTTTGAAAACAACAGCATGACTGTCAGCATAAAAGACACAGGCACAGGTATTGACGAAAAAATTAAAGACAGGATTTTTGCTGCAGGCACAACCACAAAAAAAGCAGGCATAGGCACAGGGCTGGGGCTTGCAATATCAAAAAAAATCATAGAAAAACACAACGGCACAATAGATTTTGTTTCACAAAAAAATCTCGGCACCGAGTTTATTATAAAAATCCCAGGAACTGTTTAATATTTCAACAGTCTGCTCATTCTTTGAGAATAAAATTCTTCGTATCTGTCTTCGAGAATTGCTTTTCTTGCATCTTTTACAAGGTCAAGCAAAAATTGAATATTATGAATACTCAAAAGTATTGCAGCAGTAGCCTCTCCTACCCTGAACAAATGTCTTATATAAGCCTTTGAATGATTTCTGCAGGCATAACAGGTGCATTCGCTGTCCAGCGGAGAAGAATCTCTTTCAAACTCTTTGTTTTTAATAATTTTTCGGCCATCTCGTGTAAAGAATGAGCCGTGGCGGGCATTTCTCGTAGGCAATACGCAATCAAACATGTCTATACCTCTTAAAATGCCGTCGAGCAAATCCTCAGGAGTGCCGACACCCATAAGATATCTGGGTTTTAATCTGGGAAGCAAAGGTGCTGTCAGTTCTACAAAATGGTTTTTAACCTCTGCAGGCTCTCCGACACTGACCCCGCCTATTGCATATCCCACAGCATCGAATGTAGATATAACAGCTGCGCTTTCTCTTCTCAAATCATCATAAAATGCACCCTGCACAATAGGAAACAAAGCCTGATCATCTCTTGTATGTGCTTTAAAACACCTTTCCAGCCATCTGTGAGTACGCTCCATTGCGGCTTTTGCTTCTTCATAAGAACACGGATAAGGTGCGCATTCATCAAAAGCCATTGCAATATCAGCACCCAGATCCTGCTGTATTTCCATGGAAATTTCAGGATTTATAAAATACTCAGTGCCTGTTTTTGCGTCCTTAAATTTTACACCGTCTTCTGTTATATTTCTCAAATCAGCAAGACTAAACACCTGAAATCCGCCGGAATCAGTAAGAATCGGCTTGTCCCAGTTCATCCATTTGTGCAGTCCGCCAAATTCTTTTATCAGTTTGTTCCCGGGCCTTAGAGAAAGGTGATAAGAATTTGCCAGAATAATCTGCGGGCCTGTTTCTTTCAACAGATTATTTGTCAGCATTTTGACAGCAGAATTTGTACCCACCGGCATAAAAATAGGTGTTTCTATATCACCGTGAGGCGTATGCAAAAGACCGGCTCTTGCTCCGGTCTTTTTGTCTTCTTTTAATAATTCGTATGAAAAATAATCTGATTTCATAATATCCTATTCAGAAGGCATACTTTCCCAGACATAATCCATCATGGATTTCCAATCTCTGCAAAGTTCTTCCGGTTTAAAGTAAATATCGATTTCTCTTTGCGCGCTTTCGCAAGAATCAGAGCCATGGATAGTGTTGCATTCTTTTGTTTGTGCAAAATCCGCTCTGATTGTACCTACCTGTGCATCATTCGGCACTGTAGAACCCATCATGTGGCGCATTCCTTCAATTACGTTTTTGCCTTCAACGACCATAGCAACAATAGGGCCTGATGTAATATAATTAATCAATTCAGGATAAAAGGGCTTGCCTTTGTGTTCTGCATAGTGTTTTTCAGCAATTTCCAAAGTAGGCTGGAGCATTTTCATACCCACAATTTTGTAGCCTTTGTGTTCAATTCTTCTGATAATGTTTCCGATTAAACCTCTTTTTACACCGTCAGGTTTGATTGCAACAAATGTTCTATCCATTAATTTCCTCCATTTCAAGTTTATTGAACCATAAACACACTGTTTTAACAATCTTTTGTATTTTATTTACTTTTATGAAAAAATGTAACAAGACTGGCCATTACATAGCATTATTTTTCATGTTTGAACTTCATGTAAATGAAAACCATTCATAACCGTGTGAAGAAAGCAAAAATCAGATGACAATAAAAAGCTTTGCTTACGACAATTTAAAAAAGCTGTGTCTTTCATTGGGGAAACACAATGATGCACTTTATGCCGTGCTTGCAATCGCAATGTTCAAAGGCATAATGCGTCCTACTTTCACAATGATGGACAAAGAATCTGATAAAGACACAAAAAAATACGCTGCTTTTAGAGAAGGTTTGACAGAAGCTATTGCCTTTTGTTCATACATTGCAACACACAAATTAATACTGCCTCAGGGCGTACGATTAGCAAAGTATGTGAATAAAAACAGACCGAAAGAACTGCCTAATGTCAGTGTCAGAAAAGTTCAAAACGGTCTTTCGCTTTTGAGTGTTTGCTTGACAGCGGGCATTATTATTCCGGCTGTATGCAATGTTGTTCTAAAACCCGTTATGGACGGGGTTGCCAAAGTCATGAATAAAAACAAAAAAGATAAAACTCAAAAACTTGATATAAAAGAAAACGTAGTCCAAAACGTAACAGTTCCGACCGTATATTCACCAAAACTGTCAGAAAACAGCAAAAAACTTCTTGCTATGGTGAAGACTCCTGTTGTTGCGAACAGTTCAATGAAGGTGGGGGGCTAAGATATGATAAACACATTTGTTAATGCAATCACAAGCAACACCTTCCAATCCATCGTACAAAATACTGATGCGTGCGTAAAAATAGAAACAGGACTAAAAGCAGTAGGACGTCCGGCATTTACTTTGATGGACAAACATACTGACAAAGAAACAAGAAAATACGCAGCAGTAAAAGAATTTATCTATCAGGTTTTATGTTTTGGTATATACATCGCAGTTATTCCTCCTATATTTAAAAAAGGCGGTTTTAAACTTGCACAAAAGATTTTCAAAAAAGAAGGGCTGCCAGCCTTCAAAAATGCCAAACAGATGCTGGCATATCATGATCTGGCACACATGACGCCGGAAGAAAGATTGCGGTCTGACCAAAAGATTCAAAAACTGAGAGATTTAATTACTGACGATCTTGTAAATCCAAAAGATAACAATACAAAATTAATTGATTACCTGTTAGGCCCCGATAAAAAAGGCGGTCTTCACAAAAAAACTCTTGAAAAACAGGGCAAAATGTTTGAACTCGCAAAAGGTTCTATAGAGCTGTCCTCTATCATCGGCTCTGTTGTAGGGCTTACGATTCTTGCACCGGAAATCAGCCATTTGATTTTGCACCCGATTATGAACGCATTACACCTCAAAGGTGAACCCAAAGAAGCAAAATCACCGGAAGAAAAAACACAGATTTTAGACAAAAACGCATAATTTTTGATTAATTTTTCATCAGTTTTGTGCTATCTTTATTAATAATAAAGATGGAACACAAACAATGAAAATTATTGCAAAAAATCTTGTAAAAATATACGGGGACAGAACAGTAGTAAACGATATCAGCTTTGAAGTAAATCAAGGCGAGGTCGTAGGTCTTTTAGGCCCTAACGGGGCTGGGAAAACAACTACATTTTATATGGTAGTTGGACTTGTTAAAGCAAACGGCGGCTCTGTCTACCTCGGGGACAAAGATATTACCTCAGTCCCGATGAATATCCGTGCAAAAGAAGGTATCGGCTATCTTCCTCAGGAGGCTTCTATTTTCAGAAAGCTTTCCGTAGAAGACAACATAAAACTTGTTTTGCAAATGAATGACAAACTAAATCCCGAAGAGAAAAAACAAAAACTCGAAGATTTGCTCAACGAGTTCGGTATGGAAAAGAAAAGAAAATTTTCAGCAATCTCTCTTTCCGGCGGCGAAAGAAGAAGGGTCGAACTTGCAAGAGCATTGGCAGCCAGTCCGGAGTTTATTCTTCTTGACGAGCCGTTTACCGGTATTGACCCTATTGCGATAGGAGAAATCAAAGACAACATCAGAAAACTGTCCGAAGAAAAAGGCCTCGGTGTTCTTATTACAGACCACAACCCGAAAGCCACACTCTCTATCACAGACAGGGCTTATGTCATTTTTGACGGAAAAATTAAAATTCAGGGCAACAGCATAGATGTTGCAAACGACCCTGTTGCAAAACAATTCTACCTAGGAAAGGATTTCACATTGTAATGAAATTTCCAAAGATTGAATTACCCTTCAAAATATTCGACGGATACATTACAAAACAGGTGCTTTCAGCAACATTAGTTTGTATATTTCTTTTTGTTGTAATCTGGATTGCGCCGGAAACCCTGCTAAAAGTCATAAAAAGGACTCTTGCGGGAATTTATACCCCGTGGGTTGCAATACAGCTTCTTGCATACGAAGTACCGAAAATCGTAGGGAAAGCATTGCCCGTAGGACTTCTTTTAGGTACGCTTTTTACTTTTGACAAGTTGAGCAAGGACTCTGAGCTTACTATTTTAAGAAGTATCGGTCTGACTTTTTGGAGAATAGTTTATCCGATTATTATACTCAGTATTTTTGTTTCTGTTTTGTGTTTTTCTTTGTACAACACACTTATTCCATACAGCGAAAAAAGAATCAACGACCTGAAACATGAAAGCTATGAAACACATTTTGTATACACCGTAAAAGCGGACAATGATCAGCTTAAAAAAATTCTCATTGTTCCGAGATACTACAATGATATGATTAGCCACCCGCTGGTATTGAATTTTGATTCTTCTCAATACAAAGACACCAGTGTACTAAGCAGTATTATGCAATCAGAATATGCCGTCTATACAAAAGACAGCTGGGTCATACACAATGTAAAAAAATACGAACTCACACAAGACGGGGTGTTTAAACGTATAGAAAATTTAAAACAGACCCAAATTTTAAAAGGCGAAAAAGCAAATATTGCATACAAAATAATGTCCTATTCCACAAAAAGGGACAGAGAACTCAACAATACCGAAATCACCGAATACATAAGCATGCTCCAGAAAGAAAATCTCAAAGATGAGTACAGGTTTATGCTCAACAAATATCTGCAGAGATATTTTCATTCTGCTATTTGTGTGCTTTTTGCGGTGCTTGGATGTTTGTTAGGTTTTTCAAAACCGAGAGAACAAAAACTGGTCAACTTTGTTATAGGCATAGGTATTGTTTTCGGTTATTATATTACACTGCCGTTTTTTGACATGTGTGCAGAAAAAGGACTGTTGAGTCCTTATCTCACGTCGTCGATTCAGCCTATTGCGATATTGATAGCGATATTTATATTCAAAAAAATAAAAGATATGTAATCTTTGGGAGAAGCCATGAAAAAATTAATAACAATGCTGTGTTTGGCGTTATGTTTTGTTAGCGCAGCCGGTTTTGCACTGGCAGCAACCTGTGCAAAAAAAATAGAAATTACAACAAACAACGGTCTTTATATAATAAAAATCCCTAAAGAAAAAAACTACAAAGTTTATCCTTACGTAACAAAACTGCTCACTTTCAACAAAGATGTTTTTGAAAAAACAGATGCAGAACTCGTAATCAATGCAGGATATTTTGACCCGAACAACCACAAAACATCTTCTTACGTAGTGATAGACGGGCAGACTATCCTCGACCCCACAACGAACAAAGACCTTATGACAAACAAAGAGGTAGCACCCCACTTAAAAACAATCTTAAACAGAACAGAATTTAGAGTACTGGACTGCGGAGGCGAAACAAAATACGATATTGCCGCACACAATACAAGACCTCATTTCAGATGCAAAATAGTACACTCTATTCAGGCAGGGCCTATGATTTACCCTGATTTAAAACTTTCACGAGAATATTTTGTTGCAAAAGACAAAGACGGCAAAGTCACTAGAGATTCTATAACAGCACTCAAAAAATGTGCAAGAACGGTAATAGGACTCAAAGACGGCGATATTTATATCATTATTGCCAATATTTATCACAAACGTACTCTGCCGGAAATGTACAAAGTCTGCAAAGACCTGAACCTCGACAAAGCAATGAACTTTGACGGCGGCGGCTCAACCTCCTTAAACTACAAAGGAACAGACAATCCGCAATACAAAAACTTTGAAATTATTTCCGACAAAAAAGCCAGCGCAAGAAAACTTAAATCTTTCCTTGTTATTAAATAATTAATAATTAAAATATAATTATGATAGATAAAAACATAAAATTAGATTTTTATAGAGCAATAGAAGAAATGGAAAAGCCGGACAGTGCTTTTTTGTCGGCAAATCTTGAGGCTGATGATTTCAAACTGGAATTGAAATACCCGAGAGAACAATTTATCGCTGACATAAAAAGGCTGCTCTCGTCTTATGAACAGGACAAACAAACAGATATTACGAGCTTTTTCGGTTTTGTTCTGGATGAACAAGACGGTCTTTGCACACTCAAAGGCTATCCCTCCGTCACAAATATTCAGCAAGAAGATTTGTCAAACATATCAGCAAAAGTCTACAACTATGTAAAAAGTTTTTGTAACGAAAACGAAGTTGTTGTAAAAGACAACTACAGGCTGTCAGTATGCTTTAATGCAATAACAAAAGCTTTTCCGGAATTTTTAACTACAATAGGCAAACTCCAGCACAAAACACACAGCTACAGCGTTGATGTTCATACATTAAAAGTTCTGCAAGGCGTAATGCAAAATCCAAAGTATCAAACTCTTACCAACGAAGACAAAAGGGTTTTGCAAATCGCTGTTTTGATGCATGACATAACAAAAAAAGAAGGAGAGATAGACAAATCTCACCCCGCATGCTCTGCAAAAGATGCTGCTTTTATTCTGAACAAATTCGATATTTCTCAAGAAGTAAAAAATAGAATCTGCCTGATAATAAGAAACCACGACTGGCTCGAAAGATACAACAAAGGGCAGACCTCTGCACAGGAGTTTGCACAGATTTTAAAAGACGGCAACAATTTTTTAATGGAATGTATTCTTGCAGAAGCTGACCTGAAAGCTGTTCAACGTGGCGGTGCTTTTTATGAAAAATACAGTCCTGTCCTGAACACAGGTTATGAAGAAATCAAAAATCTTATAAACAAACAGCTCACTGCTGCATAAATCTACAATCCGATATTTTGATTCAACTTCAATTCATCAATAAGTTCAAGTATAGATGCAAACTCTTCTGCAAGCTGTTTAAACTGCCTGTAGTCACAAACAGCTTTGTGCAAACTACCGACCTTGAACATATCTTTGGTTGTCGACAGAGCAATAACTATACGGGAATCCTTTATAGATGCCTCTATTTTTGATGCATCAAAAGCAAGATTTATATTGTTAAATCTGTTTAAAAAAGCCGTTGTCAAAACATATCTGGACTCTATCTGGTCATTGGAATACACGTTGTATTTTCTTTCAAATTCCGGGTCCTCGAGGTTCACTTTTTCCAGTCCTCCAGGCACAAAATCTACCAGACCATCTTTTTTTATAAGTATTTTGCATTTGTATTCTTTTTCCGGATACAAAGCAACAATTACACCCTTAAATTTTCTTTCATAAGTTTTATTCTTTCTTCCTACATAGCTGTGTCGCCATTCTCCCAGCTCAATTTCACTTATTGATACGCCGACATTTTTGTATTTGCCGGTAAAATTGTCATCAACTTTTACCGCATTATAATTGCCTATAAGTTCAGAATCTCTGATAAGAGCATCATCCACAGTCTGTCTTTCTGTCCAGATAAATCCCTCTATACCCCGCAGCAAAATCGGCATTATGATTCTCTTTATTTTTAATTCAAAACCTTTTGCTGCACTGTAAGCAACACAAAAGAGCAATATACCGATAACAGCAGGCAAAAAACACATATAAAAAGCAATATCACTATCCATTCCGTCAGGAAGATTGTTCAAATTCATCAGAGAAATATATGTTAAAACAATAGACCCGACAAGCACTGCCAGACATACGGAATAAAAAACAAAACATCTTTTTCTTTCCTGTTCGTATGGTGCTATCATATTAAAAATTTTCTTAAAAAATATGTTGTTAAAATTCTTTCTAAATTCCTGAACAGATTGCATAAAAACTCCACTACTACAATAAAACACTCTTTATTTTAGCTTACAAAACGTGCAATAGTAACATTCAAAAATATTAGATGTTATAATAAACCTATGTTTATCAAATCGGTAGAACTCAAAAACTTCAGAAACTACAAGGATTTAAGCCTTAATTTTTCACGTGACAAAATTCTTTTAATAGGCAAAAATGCACAGGGGAAAACAAATCTTTTAGAATCAATTTATTATCTCTCCTGCCTGAATTCTGCCCGTGCAAAGACTGACGGTGAGTTGATTTTGTGGAAGGAAAATTTTGCACGCCTAAAAGCAGTTGTTGAAAAAAACGACATGGAAAAAGAACTCGACGTCCTTATAAATCCGCCCAAAAGAAAAGAACTAAAAGTAAACGGGGTAAAAAAGAGTAAGTCCGCAGAATTTTGTACAAACCTTTCTGTTGTATCCTTTTCGGTAAATGATTTGCTGCTTTTAAGAGGCGTGCCGGAGGACAGAAGAAGCTGGCTGGATATGGCTATCAGTCAGATTTACCCTGCTTATCCGGACAGAATCTCAAAATATAACAAAATCAGAATCCAAAAAAACAATCATCTAAAAGAAATCAAAGGCAATATCAATGCAGACAAAAGCCTTTTGGAAGTTTTTAATACACAGATGGCAGTCGCAGGCAGCAATATAATTTTTTTACGCATAAAATTCTTAAAAGAACTTCAAAAAATAGCAATGGAAAAACATTTGCAAATTGCTCAACAAGAAATTTTGACTACCGTTTACAACTCAACAGTAACAGGAGATGTCGACTTTTTTAACAAAAGCGATTTTACGGTCGAAGAAATTGCAGAACAGTTTGAACAAAAACTCAAAGAACGCCAGCTGGAAGAAATTATCCGTGCGCAGGCACTTGTCGGCCCGCACAGGGACGATGTTTCATTTTTTATAAATGATATAGAGGCAAAAAAATTCGCCTCACAGGGTCAGCAGCGTACTATTGTACTGAGCCTGAAGCTGGCAGAACTCGAACTCATAAAACAAAAAATCGATGACACCCCTGTTCTGCTTTTGGATGATGTGCTGGCAGAACTCGACAACATTCGCCAGAATTACCTTTTAAACGCAATCGGCGACAAAACACAAACTATTATTACATCAGTAGATACTCTCCATTTTGATGAAGAGTATCTAAAAGACGTAGAAATATTTAAAATTTCGGAAGGTGCTATTGTTTAATTAAAAAAGTATTAAAGCTACCTGCATATATTATACTCTGCCGTACATATCTTCAAAACGGACAATATCGTTTTCATCCAGAATATCACCCTGCTGTACTTCAAGAATTTTCAGCGGTTCTTCATAAGGATTTTGCAGTGAATGTTTTTCTTCCACTGCCAAATCTATACTGTCGCCGCAGTTTAATTCAAAGTAATCTTCGCCTTTCAGAACAAGTGCTTTGCCTTCAACAACGACCCAGTGTTCGCTTCTGTGGTGGTGCAGCTGCACACTGAGTTTTGCGCCAGGATTTACGTATATACATTTTGTCAAAAATCCTTTACCCTCATTTAGCACCTGATAGTATCCCCACGGTCTGTAGACAGTTTTATGCGTATACTGGGTAGAATCATTGCGTTCTTTCAGATGATTTACTATTTTCTTAACATCATGAGAGCGGTGTCTGTCACACACAAGAACAGCATCTTCCGTTTCCACAACAACGGTATCTTTCAGCCCTATTGTGGTAATCAATTTTGAGGTCGAATACACCATAGAGTCCTCGCTGTCCAAGTCAAGGACATTGCCCATAATATAATTGCCGTTGTCATCTTTTTCGGAAATTTCATATATAGCTTCCCAGGAGCCTACATCTCTCCATTCGCAGTCCAGAGGAATCATTGCGAGTTTTTTTGTATGTTCCATTACAGCATAATCTATAGAAATATCAGGCATATCTTTAAAATCCTGATAAGGAATTGTCGGGGTTTGAGAAGAAATTTCCGCAAATTTCATGATGTTATAAATATCCATCTCGTATTTTTTCAGCTCTGCCATCATCACAGATGCTTTGAAAACAAACATTCCGCTGTTCCAAAAATACTTGTCAGATTCAACAAATTCCTCTGCTGTTTCCAAATCCGGTTTTTCAACAAAAGATTCCACCTTCAATCCTTCCGGAACAATAGATTTAATCTTTCTGTTATTTTTTGCTCTGATATAACCTAGTCCGGTGTCAGGTCTGTCCGGTCTAACGCCAAAAGTAACAATATAATTTTCTTTTGCAAGTTCAATACCTGCTGATACGGCTTTGCAATATTTTTCGTTATCGGTAATAAGATTGTCAGAAGGAACAGCAACAATGATAGGGTCTTCTTTTATATTTTTGTCCTGCTGCAGCATTTCTATATATTTAATAGCAAGAGCAATAGCAGGTGCAGTGTTTCTGCATTCCGGCTCCGTTATAACACGATAGCTTGATTTACGGCAGAATTTTTCCTGCATTTCTTTAAGCTGGGCTTTTACCTGACTTTCCAGTTTTACGTTGGTAATGCTCAAGATATTTTTGTCATCAACACAGTTTACAAGTCTGATAAAAGCAGACTGAAAAAGAGTGTAATCTCCTTCTATTTTCATAAGCTGTTTTGGATGAAGCTCTCTGCTCAAAGGCCAGAGTCTGCTGCCCGAGCCGCCTGCTAAAATAACTGCATATACATTACTGACTGCCATAAATACTAACTCCTGACATTTTTCTCCGTCGCACCGAATTTTAATTCGGCCTCTTATCAAGAGTATATAGCAAAATATAATTACTTTAAAGTATTTAAAATAACTTCAGGGTGACAAAACTTAATATTAATCATCCTTCAAATGTTTAAAATGTTTGTAAAGATAAGCAACACCGAGGACAAAGCATATCACAACTATCGCTATATCAAACTTGTGCCACAAATGTTTAAAAGCATCAAGATTCTGCCCCATTTTTACCCCAACATAAACAAGAAGATAGCTCCAAACAAGAGAACCTAAAAATGTAAAAGTAAAGAAGAATCTTTTTTTAGCTCTCAATATACCGGCCGGCAGAGAAATAAATGTTCTGATAACAGGCAGCATTCTGCAGATAAAAAATGCCCAGTCACCGTATTTTTCCACCCATTTGTCAGCCTCGTCCAAATCCTTTTTGCTGACCAAAAACCATTTTCCGTATTTTTCAACAAACTTTCTGCCGCCAAAATATCCTATATAATAAGAAGGAATAGATCCCAGCACACAACCGAAAGCCCCTGCCCATGCGGCAACATGAAAATTAAAAACACCCTTGGACACCAGATATCCGGCAAAAGGCAAAATTGCCTCACTCGGCAAAGGTATGTTGCATGACTCTATCGCCATTAACAAACTTATGCCCAAAGGCCCCATTGCAGTAATAACATGCTCTATAAAGCTTATCAAATGACCGAGTATTGTATCCAGCATAAATCTCTATCCCCCATCCTGCGCCATTAGCAGCCAAAATTCTAAAGCCGTCTATGACACTTATTAGTTAAGTTATTAATAAGATTTTATCAGAAACATAAAAAAACGCTCTCTTTTTATCAAAGAGAGCGTTTTTACAATTTATTTGATTATTTATTTCAAAGCACCTCTGACGATTTTTGCAAAGCTGTCAGCTTTAAGGCTTGCGCCGCCGACCAATGCACCGTCAATATCAGATTGTGCCATTTGTTCTTCAATAGTTTCAGGTTTTACGCTTCCGCCGTAAAGGATTCTGATTTTATCAGCAGCATCAGCACCTGCAACCTCTTTAACAACTCCTCTTATCATAGCGATTACTCTGTTAGCTTCTACAGAATCACAAGTTTTGCCTGTTCCGATAGCCCAGATAGGTTCATAAGCAATGATTGATTTTGCAACTTCTTCAGAAGTCAAACCATTCAATGCAGCTTTGATTTGAGAAGCGATGTGAGTATCTGTTACGCCTGATTCTCTTTGTTCAAGAGATTCGCCGCAGCAAATAATAGGTACAAGGCCTTCTGAAAGGATTTTTTTAGCTTTTTTGTTTACCATTTCATCAGTTTCGCCAAAGTACTGTCTTCTTTCTGAGTGACCGATGATAATATATTCACAACCTGCGTCTTTAGCCATTTCTACAGAAACTTCGCCTGTGAATGCGCCTTGTGTTTCAAAGTAGCAGTTCTGGCATGCAAGTCTGACTCTGCCGCAGCCGCAATCTGTCATTGCTTTGTTTACTGCATACAAAGATGTGAAAACAGGAGCAACAACAACTTCCGGCATTGTAGCTTTATCCATATCTTTCAATTCTGCCATCAAATCATTAACCAGTTGAGCAGATTCTGCCTGCAATTTGTGCATTTTCCAGTTGCCGGCAATAACGGGTCTTCTTGACATAATAAATCTCCTTTTATTGTACCAATTCACTCAAGAATCGTAGTCAAAACAAGGAGATTTATCAAGTGTTTAATATAGTCAACTGACTCTTCTATTATTTGACGAAAAGCAATAAGAACTCTTACTTGACGCCAAAGAGTCTGTCGTTTGAAAATTCTCTCAACGCTGTAGAAATTTTGTCAGCATAAGGCTCTGAAGGATTGAACTCAACCTTTCTTACAGGATAGTGAGATACTGCCTTCGGGAAGAACACGCCTTTGAAAACATCTTTAAAAAATCCGAAAAATTCTTTGGTAGACATTGTCGGCAGCTGTTCTCTGTTCTTTTTGCTTCTGAACATATTGTCCAGAACAACGCCGACATCAGTGCTTGTCGGATTTTTTCTGTCTGCAATGCTCAATCTGATTTTGTCGCCTGATTCTTCAGGGAATGTAAAATGAAATCTGACGTCGCCTCTGTCAGCCCTTCTCTGAATGGATTTAAATTTTTCAAAATCAGGGTTTGCAACCATTTTTCTTAAAAGCTGTCTTGGATTAACTGTCTTTTGCACTCCTTCAAAATAATCGTTCATCGGAGGCTGTATTGTTCTTAATGTAACTTTCATATTTTCCTCAAATTTTTTTGTATCTGTTTACCTTAAAAGGCTAACATGAAAATTTTGAATATTTACAATTTCATAATTTTACAATACTTAATATTTAACAAATATAATACCAGCCCGCCATGACGATTAAAGCCCAGCAGCTAACTAAATGCCCCGCTAAGGTTAAATCCGAGAAGTTTTATGGGTTCTGCCTCTCTGTCAATCCAGCTTTGGGAACGATTTTTAGACATTTGCTCGTTGACTTCTTTTACAAGCACGGCAAAATTTATATCAATAAAGTTTATAGACTTCACCTGTTCAATATGAAAATGCTCCGAGCCGCAATTTGGACAAAAACGTGTTTCCGGAATAATTTGGCCAAATTTTATTATTGTTTTGCGCTTGATATTACAGCAATTGCAGCGTGTGATATACCATCTGTTTTCTATATATTTACCGCAATCCGGACAATAGCAAGAATCTTTGTCCGGCGTAACTTTTGAATGTGTACATTCTTTTTTTCTGTGAAAAAACACTTGCAACCCTCTGTACATTAACTATTCACAATAAGTAATTAATAATTTATTTTGAAAAGTCAATTTTCTTGGCAGCCAGCCCCCGCACAAATCCGCTTGACATTTTCGAATGAGCATATAATATTAGTATAATAAAAGGGCATATTCTGCCCTAAATGCCAACCTAATTGGCCGCACTATTTGAAAGACAATAGAAAAGTAGTAGATAATTTAACGAAAAAGGAGATTAATCTCATGGCACGCGAAAAGTATGAACGTACGAAACCGCACGTTAACATTGGTACAGTAGGCCACGTTGACCACGGTAAAACTACATTAACAGCAGCAATCACTTCTGTATTGGCAGCAGCTGGTCAAGCTCAAGCTAAAAAATTCGATGAAATCGATGCTGCTCCTGAAGAAAAAGCAAGAGGTATCACTATCTCTACTGCTCACGTAGAATACGAAACAGAATCTAGACACTACGCACACGTTGACTGCCCTGGCCACGCTGACTATGTTAAAAACATGATCACAGGTGCTGCTCAAATGGACGGCGGTATTCTCGTTATCGCTGCTACAGATGGTCCTATGCCTCAAACTAGAGAACACATCCTGTTAGCTAGACAGGTTGGTGTACCTAGATTGGTTGTATTCTTGAACAAATGCGATATGGTTGACGATGAAGAACTTCTCGAACTCGTTGAAATGGAAACAAGAGAATTGTTGTCTTCTTACGAATTCGATGGCGATAACATCCCTGTTATCAAAGGTTCTGCTCTTAAAGCTCTCGAAGCTGTTCAAGCTAACCCGAACATCAAAAGAGGCGAAGACAAATGGGTTGACAAAATTTGGGAACTTATGGATGCAGTTGACTCTTACATCCCAACTCCTGAACGTGACTTAGACAAACCTTTCTTGATGCCGGTTGAAGACGTATTCTCTATCACAGGTCGTGGTACTGTTGCTACAGGCCGTGTTGAAAGAGGTAGAGTTAAAGTTGGTCAAGAAGTTGAAATCGTTGGTTTCGGCGAAACTAAGAAAACAACTGTTACAGGTGTTGAAATGTTCAGAAAACTGTTAGACGAAGGTCTTGCAGGTGATAACATCGGTGCATTGCTCCGTGGTATCGATAAAACTGAAATCCAGAGAGGTCAAGTATTGGCTGCTCCTGGTTCTATCACACCTCACACAAAATTCACAGCTAACGTTTACGTTTTGACAAAAGAAGAAGGCGGACGTCACACTCCTTTCTTCCCTGGTTACAGACCTCAGTTCTACATCAGAACTACAGACGTAACTGGTTCTATCAAATTTGACGGCGAAATGGTTATGCCTGGTGACAACGTTGTTATGGACGTTGAATTGATCGCTCCTGTAGCTATCGAACAAGGTATGAGATTCGCTATCAGAGAAGGCGGACGTACAGTTGGTGCTGGTGTTGTTGACAAAATTATTGCTTAGTCACAACAACGCATAAAAAATTAAAAACTGCTTCGAATTTTTTCGAGGCAGTTTTTATTATTTATTCACAAACCATTTGTATAAAACGCCAAAATAAGGTAAAATAGCATTATTACAGGAAAATGCTAAATGGGGAGAAACTAATGGCAGTAAAAGAAAAAGATGCAGAAACTGTTGCCGTTTCTGAAGAAAAGAATAAAGCGCTAAAATTAGCGATTGAAAAAATAGAAAAAGATTTTGGTAAAGGTTCTATCATGAAGCTCGGCGACAAAACAGCCGTAGCATGTGAAGCTATACCGACAGGCGCACTGGCTCTTGATATAGCTCTCGGTATAGGCGGTGTACCAAGAGGTCGTGTTATAGAAATCTACGGCCCTGAATCATCAGGTAAAACCACTCTGGCACAGCATATTGTAGCAGAATGCCAAAAAAGAGGCGGTATTGCAGCATTTGTTGACGCAGAACATGCACTCGACCCTGAATATGCAAGAGCTTTGGGAGTAAACGTAGACGAACTTCTAATTTCACAGCCTGACACTGGTGAACAGGCTCTTGAAATCGCAGAAGAACTTGTACGTTCATCTGCAGTTGATGTTGTGGTAATAGACTCTGTAGCAGCACTTGTACCAAAAGCAGAAATCGAAGGCGCAATGGAAGACCAGCAAATGGGTCTGCAGGCACGTTTGATGAGCAAAGCCTTAAGAAAATTGACAGGTATTGTCGGCAAAACAAACACAACAGTAATTTTCATCAACCAGCTGCGTCAAAAAATCGGCGTTATGTACGGAAACCCTGAAACAACTACAGGCGGTAATGCGCTCAAGTATTACTCTTCCGTACGTCTTGATATCAGAAGATGCGACTCTATCAAAAAAGATGACAAAGACATCGGTAACAGAGTAAGAGTAAAAGTTGTTAAAAACAAAGTAGCTCCGCCGTTCAAAACATGCGAATTTGATATCATCTTTGGAAAAGGTATCTGCAAACTCGGCTGCATACTCGATGTTGCAGTAAATATGGATATCGTGAAAAAAGCCGGAGCATGGTTCAGCTACAATGACGAAAAACTCGGACAGGGCAGAGAAAAAGCAAAAGAATACTTTGAAGCTCATCCGGAAGTGCTTGAAGAAGTCGAAGCTAAAGTAAGAGAAAAACTTGCTGCAGAAAAATAATCGACCGGCAAACAATCTATCATTAATAAAGGAAAATCTATGTTCGATTGGGTAAAAGTAGAAACAGATGAACAAATAAAGGAGCTTTGTAAGCTTGCAAAAAAAATCTGGAATGAATATTCTATCTGCTTTATTTCTCAGGAACAAATAGATTACATGCTCGAAAAATTTCAATCCGAGCAGGTTGTAAAACGCCAGATAAACTTTGAGCGATATCAATATTATTTTTTGGAAGAAGACGGTGAAAACTTTGGCTATTTTGCGATACAGCCAAAGAAAGACTACCTGTTTCTGTCAAAAATATACATAGATAAAGACCACAGAGGCAAAGGTTACGGCAAAAAAGCCTTTATTAATGCGATTGTAGAAATAGCAAAAGAACGTGAACTGCCGGCAATACAGCTGACAGTAAACAAATACAATTTTGCTGCATTCTGTGCTTATGAAAAACTCGGGTTCAAACGCATAGACTCTGTAGAAGCAGATATCGGCAACGGTTATATAATGGATGATTATATATACGAATTTAGATTATAGAAAGATAAAATGAAAAAAATTCTGATAATAAGACAGGGCGCAATAGGAGATGTTGTCCATACAACAAATGTTTTTCGAAGCATAAAAGAAACATTTCCTGACGCACAAATCGACTACCTGACAGGCAAACTGCCGGCATCGCTTTTGCAGAATGATCCGAGGCTCAACAGGGTAATAGTTTTAAAGGATAAAAATTATTTTTATCTTTTCCAGCTTGCCAAAGAGCTTAAAAAAGAAAACTACAGCCTGATAATAAATCTTCAGCCTTCAATAAGATTTAAGGTACTGGCAGCACTATGCAAACCTAAAAAAACAGTGAACTACAAAAAAACTTTCCGCTTGCATGCAGTGGAAAACTTTTTTGAAACAGCCAGAAAAGTCTACAAAGAAATCCACAATCCAAATGACTTAAGGCTAAAAATACCACAAGAAACTGTTGAACAGGTAAAAAAGAAACTTCCTTATCTGACAGAAAAAAAACTTGTCATAATGAACTATGCAGCCAGCCCTGCACGCCATGGCAGAAGATGGCCGCTTGAATATTACAAAGAGCTTTGCACAAAAATATTGGACAGATATGACTGCAACATCCTGATTTCAGGCGCAAAAGAAGATGTTAAAGAGGCAAAAATCTTCAAAAAGATTTCACCAAATGTTCACATAATAGCAGGACAGTTCAGCCTTTTGGAATCAGCTGCAATATTTTCTTTGTGCGATGTTTTTATCTCCGGTGACACAGGGCCTTTACATATTGCGTCAGCTTTTGAAAAACCTGTTTGTATAGGCATTTACGGTTCCATGCCCGTAGGCAGAACAGGCCCCTGGGGAACAAACCATTTTGCACTCTCTTCGGACATGTATTGTGTCCCCTGCAACAGACGCCGCTGCAAACTCAAAGATTTCAAAAGACAACAAATCACCCCCTGCATGAAATCCGTAAAACCGGAACACGTATTTAGAGTAATCACAGACAATGACCTTCTTTAAGGAATAAAAATGACAGACATACTGCAGGATTTGACGGAAAATATACAGGAAGCGAAAACAAATTTCAGATTCCTTGCTTTTAATATATTAAAAGCAAAAGGAAAACTAATCTTTGCGCAAAACAAGGCTCTTGACTGTCTGGCAAAATCTGATACTTTCTTTAAAGACCTTTTAAATATCTTCAATGAGCTTTTTTACTGCAATATATTACCTGAAAATTTTTATGAAATTATAACATCTGTACAAACCTCTCAAACAGACCAAGACCGACTGAAACTGTGTGCAAATCTCTATAAAGAATATACAAAAACCATGGAACAAAACGGGTTTAAGATACCTGCGTACATTCCTCTCTTTTTAAAAAAAACAAATAATCAAAACTGCAATGAACAAATCAGACAAAGAATAGAGTATTTAAAAAGCATTTTTGAAACAAAACAAAAAACTCAACCAAATTTTGATAACACAAAAGCCATAGAATACTTGCAATTTCCGGATATACAGTCAGAAGCCATTTATATAACGGAAGAAATTGAATCGCTTGTTGAACAAACAGACCTGCAGTATCAGGATTTTGCAATTTTTGTGGACAAAACAGAAGCCAGACAAAAATTTCTGGATATTATGAAGGCAAAAAACATGCCTGTTGTCAGCAGTATTTACAACGAAGATTATGAAAACTTAAAATACAAAATTTCAATCTACCAGCAAATAAGCCAAATTTGTGAAGAGCTGGGGCTTGAGGAGTTTGCTTCACAGAATTTTAAGAACATAAATATTTCATCAAAAGCAAAAAAGGAAATCTGCCTGAACAATCTGGATGAAGTCTTAAAGAGTTTTCTTTCAGAGATTTTGACAGACCCTTATTCCGTTGACAGGCTGCTTTCCAAAAGCGAAAACTCTAACAAACCGCTGATAGAAGTTTTGTACGGTTCAAAAACCCTGCTTGCACAAAGCGATATGGAAATTTTGGCAAAAGAACTCTCCGCAATAAAAAATTTTTATGAAGCCTTCCGCATAAAAGACTATGCCGGAGCCATAAGCGGGATGATAAAAAGAGAGTTTTCAAAATTTCAATCCACTGCAGAAATAAAAGATATAGTCGCAGGAAAAATCAAGAGCCTTAATGAACTTCAGCACCTTTTTTCAAAACTGGAAGATACAAAACCTGAATTTGACTCTTTCAAAGAGATTATGGAATGGCTGCCGCAGGATAATAACAAAAATGCTGTATATCTGGCCTCAATCAATGCTGATTTCAATACCAAAAACGGCTTTGAATACGTTTATATAGCAGGGCTTACAGAAAACAATTTCCCTGCAGCAAACAGCTTTTATCCTTTTATTTCGCTGCAGACAAATGACCTGCTTGCAGAAAAAATCAAAAAAATCTCTCCGGAGTTCGAATACTTTTTAAAAACCGACGAAATTCATTTCCAACAAAGATACCTTGCTTTTTGCAATGTAATGGCCTGCGCAAAAGAAAAACTCTGCCTCGCTGCACATTCTTATGAAGCAAAAAAACAAACCCAGCCCAGCATATTTTTTAAACTGTTATCACAAAATGACCCAAAAAACTTACAAATAATAGAAACAGCAAAAACAGAAAATCAGATTAACAAAAATACGCAGACAGCTGTTGTGACAGCAGAGTTTGAAAAAAAACCTGTGCTTTCTTCAAAAGAACAAATAAAGCTCAATGCCTCTGCAATCAGCACGTTTCAAACCTGTCCGAAAAAATATTATTATAAAAATCTTTTGAACCTGAAAGAACCGTCAAATTTTGCAGCAAGTTACGGGAACATTGTTCACTGTGTTTTTGAAGTTTTAAATACAAAATTTTTGGACAAATATAACAAACAAACAGCCGCAGAGCTTGCTTGTATATTATTCGAGGCAGAAACTGATTCTGCCCAAGCTCTTAGTGCAGGCTTTAGCGAAACTGATATAGAACTTGTTAAAGCTGCGGACAAACTTTCTCTCGCAGAAATGAAAGAGAATTTTTTAAATGCAATAGAAGACTTTGACATGTCAGGAGGGTTTGACCACCCGCCAAAAACCGCATTATGTGAAAAATCATTTGTTTTTAGCGTTCCTGAAATGCCAGAAATTGTCTTTGACGGCAGGATAGATGCAATACTTGAAGACAACAGCGGCAACATCTCCATTGTGGATTACAAAACAGGAAAAAACAAACCGCTGCTCGACTATTTGATAAGCGATTACGGCGTAAACTTTAAAACCTCACGAGGCTCTGATCCGGCAAACATAGAAGTTTTGCAAAACGCATACGATTATCAAATACCAATATACTATCTTGCCTGCTGCTACAGCAAAGAACTTGCGCAATACAAAGACGCTCTGTCCTGCGCAGGATATATCTATATACGTCCGAAATCAAGAGAAAACGGATGCGATACGGACTTTGTATCAAAAACACAACTCGAACAACACAAAGACAGTATTATAAAAAACCTGAAAGAAACGATTGTGGACAAAATCATAAACACAACCGAGTTTAAAAAGAATAAAAGTTTTAGCTGCGACAACTGTGCTTACAAATTTTTGTGCGATGAAGAAGAGGAAGAAGATGAATAACACAAAAAGCATGAGTGAAAAAATCTTAAACACAACAGACGGCCTCAACGATGCACAAAAACAGGCTGTGCTAAATTCTGCCGATTCCTGTACAAAAATTGTTGCCGGTGCAGGCACAGGCAAAACTAAAATTATCTCAAAAAGATTTTTAAAACTGGTGCTTGATTTGCTTGAGCAGGGAGAAGAAACCCCTCAATCAAAGATTCTTGTAATCACATTTACGGACAAAGCTGCAAATGAAATGAAAGAAAGAATAATACAGGAACTCGAAGCAAACGGAATTGATTCTTACGGCAGCGGGGATTTGTGGATTTCTACTTTTCACAGTTTTTGTATAAAAATTTTAAAAAAATACTCAATAGAAGCAGGACTATCGCCTTCTTTTAAAATGGCTGAAGAACAACAGCTGCAAGATATCTACGACAATCTGATAAAACACATAAAATACGGCGAAACAGAAAACGAAATACTGTCCATAGAAAATATATCAAAACTCTCCAAAATCACAGACCTTGACAGCCTTTTTGCGGATATTTATTCCACAATAAAAAAGATTAAATCACTCGGAGTTTCTCCGCAGGAGTTTCTGGCACAATCAACACAGGCTGTTGAAAAATTTTCTGACTGCATGGAATCGACACCGTTTAGATTCGAATCAAAAGAAGACTATGCAAACAGCTGGTCGCAGCATTTCAAAGCTTATACGGATGACACTTGTGTTTTAGACGAAAAAGTTTTTGATGACATTGCAAAAACAAAATTGATTCTTGATAAAAACGGAAAAAGAAAAGCCATAGAATACGGACAGGCAACAGGTTTTCCGGAAAATATAAAACCGATTCAAGAATACGAAATCCTTTTGACAAAAGTAATTGCAGAAATATACGGGCTTTATCAACAGGAACTTGAAAAAAACGATATTGCAGACTTTGACGACCTGATAAACAAAACAATCCAAATTTTTAAAGAAAATGAACTCATCAGAGCATATTATCAAAAATATTTTAAACAAATAATTGTAGACGAATTTCAAGACACAAACGGTGCGCAGCTGGAACTCATAAAACTGCTGCTAAATCCGCAGCACCCTGACCTGACTTTTGTAGGGGACAGAAAACAATCCATCTACGCTTTCAGGTATGCTCAGATGGAAAATCTTGAGGTTCTGCAGCAAGAGGTAGAAAAAAAATACGCTCAAAAATATTCACCGATAAATCTTTCTATCAACTACCGCTCAACACCCGAGGTTCTGCATGCCGTAAACTATGTGACACAGGAAGAACTCAACCTGCCTCAAGAAGCATTGAGCGCAAACCCGAACATTACCTTCCCTGACACTGCAAAAGATATAAAAGTCACGTTGATAGACGGATTTGAAAACGCTTTTGAACAAAAAATCCAAGAAGCAAAATACATTGCAGAAGAAATAGAAACCCTCATTGCACGTGATAATGCACAATACAAAGACTTTGCCGTGCTGGTAAAATCACACTCTCAGGCAGATATTATAGAAAAAGAATTGAAAAAGAAAAATATCCCTTCAATAAAAAAAGTAAACACAGGCTTTTTCAAAGAACCGGTAATAAAAAATGTAATATCAGCCCTGTCGCTAATCAAAAACACAGAAAACGAGCAGGCTCTTTTCAGACTGCTCAAAACATCGCTAAGCGATTCTCAAATTTATGCTCTGAAAAAAAATCTCGATGAAAAACTGCTAAAACAATTAGAAAAAGACGAGCTGAAAAAACTAAACCTTGCACAAAAATTTATACTCCTAAACCCCGACAACCTCGATACAACAGAAGAAGCCGCAGTATCTCAAATTTATACGGTGATAAATTCTATAAGAAAAAAACAAAGCACACTTAATCTGCTGCAAATTTTTGAAATCATTAAACAACAAATACCCCTGTTCAAACCATCTAATCAGGAATTTGAAACACAAAAAACGCTCAACAATCTCTCCGTAATGGAAAAAATAATCGACGATTTTTCACAAAACGAAAATTACATAAGCGTTAACAGCCTTTTAAAATATTTAGAAAAAATACAGGAGGACAGAAGTTTTGAACTCCCGTCCGTCACGACAGCAGAGCTTGATGCGGTACAAATATTGACCATTCACGCATCGAAAGGGCTGGAGTTCCCTTATGTATTTGTTTTGAGCATATCATCCAACCCCAAAACAGCGGACAAAAGCAGCATCTTTTTTGATATGCAATACGGCAAAAAGCCGGGATTCGGAATAATTGCGGCAAAATTTAAAGGCAATTCCACTCCAAAATCCGTAATCTACAAACAGCTCTGGCAAAAGCCCCGAGAGGCAGCGGAGGCTCTTAGATTGTTCTACGTAGCCGTAAGCCGTGCAAAAAAATATCTTAATGTATTGAGCTTTGAGCCGTATTCTTCCGTAAAACCGGCAGAATATATTGAAAACCTGAGATTGTATCTTGGATTAACAAAATAAATTAAAAAACCCGCTGTTAATTGAATAATAACAACGGGTTTTAAAAAATTTATAAAGATTGAAAACTATTTCAATTCAACTGTAGCGCCAGCAGCTTCGAGTTGTTTTTTAATAGCTTCAGCGTCTTCTTTTTTAACGCCTTCTTTAATAGCTTTAGGTGCGCCATCAACGAGGTCTTTAGCTTCTTTCAAGCCAAGGCCAGTGATAGCTCTAACTTCTTTCAATACAGCGATTTTGTTAGCACCTGCAGAAGCAAGGATAACGTTAACTTCAGAAGCTTCTTCAGCACCGCCTTCAGCAGCAGCGGCAGCAGGAGCAGCAGCTACAGCTACAGGAGCAGCAGCAGATACGCCGAATTTTTCTTCCATAGCTTTTACGAGTTCAGCTGCTTCTAATAAAGTTAATTTTTCAATTGATTCTAAAATAGATTCTACACTCATGATTTTCTCCTTTTATAATTTTGTGTATTTTGTACGTATTTTGTATTGTGTTTAGTGTTTTACAGTGTTTTCGTTAGTTATTTAATTATGCACTTTTTTGTTTTGCAACAGCATCAACTGCTCTAACAAGGCTGCTCATAACAGCATTGATAGAACCAACAATACCGGTTGCAGGTGAATTTACGCAGCCAAGCATTTTTGCATAAAGCTCTTCTTTAGACGGAGTTTTAGCAAGTGCTTCTACCTGTTTTGCATCCAGAAGTTGTCCGTCCAATGCGCCGCATAAAATTTCTGTTTTCTTAGTATCTTTGATGAATTTTGCAAGAACTTTTGCTGCAGAAACTTCATCATCGAAACCAAATGCAATAGCTGTTGCACCCTTCATAGAGTCAACCAGAACTTCAAAATCAGTTCCTTTCATTGCTATTTTGGCCAATGTATTTTTTGTAACTGTATAATCAGCACCTTCTTTTTGAAGCGCTCTTCTCAGGTTTGTGATTTCTTCTACAGACAAACCTGTATAATTAGTTACAATTGCTACTTTAGCCTTTTGCACATAGTCTTTGATATGTGCGATTTTTTGTTCTTTAAAGGCTTTTGTTGCCATAATCTGCTCCTTTTATATTTATTTTGTATCGACCTGTCTGATTTAATGTCGCTGTGATGCTCAAATCTTTGAGTACCACTGTTTTTGCTCATTTTTCATACAAAAAATGATTTTACGGAAACCGCAAAATCATTACATCAATTATAAAATACCATTGTGGTAAATACTTATTGAATTATGACCTCGATGAGCTGACTTTTTAAGGAGTGGTATTTACTCCGCTCATTGTCTGCGGTTCGTATAGATTATGTTATTCAAAACATGATTTAAAATCAACCATGAAAAAATGACAGGTTACATTTTTTAATATAGCAGGGTTATGCTTCCGGCTGTTTGTCAGGCAAAAATCTTACAAAATAAGACAAAACAAACGGTATAAACGATATTATAACAAGGGTCTTGATTATACCGATATTCTGCGCAACATACCCTATCAACGGCAAAAACACACCTACTATCCCCCAGCTGAATCCGCCTATAAAACCGGAAATCATACTTTTGTACTGTGGCATTGTTTTTTGCGCCATCACCATATTGATTGATACAGACAGCATTGTCACAAAACCTGTCAAGACAAACAAAAGGAATGAAAGCAAAGGTGTAATTTTTATAAGGCTGACAAAAACAAGAGTCAGCAAAAACGGCACAATAAGTGAAGTATAAAACACATTTTTGTAGCCGATAACTTTTTCGTATCTGCTGCTGATATAAGTACCAAAAGCCCCTACTGTCAGGAACAGAAACACTGCCAGACCTATCTGAAAAGCGTTATACCCCATGCTTTTCCAGTAAAACGGCATCAGAATACTAAAACTTGAAGACACAAGCGATTTTAATGCCGAAACCATTATCAATATACGCACGGTTTTGTTTTTAAAAATGTCTGTGATTGTAGTTTTAAAAGAGTTCTGGTTTTTAACAAAATTCTTTGCCTGTATTTTAGGTACACAAACAAATACCAAAAAAGCAAACACAAGCCCCCACACAGAAGCCAGAGGAAGTTTTGTTACGCCCAAAAACTGGGTTATGGTTGAAGAAATTATAGGTCCGAGAGAATAGCCTATTGTTCCCGCAGCAATAAAAATGCTCATATATTCAGCAAGTTTTTTGCCGCTGTATCGTACGACAAAACCAGTTGCCTGAGGATGATAAAATCCGACCCCGACCCCGCCGAGAATCAGGCAAAGAGCCAGCTGCCAGATATTATGCACAAGACCGGTCAAAGAGAAAAATACCGAGGCCATGATAATACCCCAGAAAATAAAAAATCTTTTTTGCCATTTGTCGGCAATATAGCCAAATACAGGCTGCATCATAGAAGAAAACAGCTGTGATGCACTCATTGCACATGTCGCCATAGTAAGGCTTGCGCCAATATTAGCCACAATAAAAGGCAAAATAGGGTTTATAAAACCGGAATAACTGTCGGCCATACCATGCCCGAGCGTCAACCACGCCACAGCTTTTTTATTTTCCGGCTGCATAGACTGTTCCTGCGATAAATTCGTATTTTCCATTTTACTAAAAACCTTTATTTAAACTGGTTCGAATCCAATAAATTAATGTCTGAAATGTCTGATACCGGTCGTAATCATAACCATATCATATTTGTTTGCTGCGTCAATTACATCCTTGTCCTTAATGCTTCCGCCCGGCTGGATAATACCCGCAATACGGCATTGAGCAGCAGCCTGAATATTATCTATAGCAGGGAAAAATCCGTCAGACGCAGCCACAGCATCTTTTGCACCGTCACAAGCACGATTGAGCGCAATTTCCATTGAGTCTATTCTGCTGGTTTGTCCGCCGCATATAGCAAGGGTTTTAAAATCTTTTGCAATAACTATTGCGTTTGATTTCACGTGCTTGCACACCTTCCAGGCAAAAACCATATCCTCAATCATTTCCGTAGTCGGTTTTTTCTTTGTTACGACTTCAAAAGAATCTTTATCCAGTTCTTTTGTATCAAACTCCTGCACCAGTGTGCCGAAAGGAGTGACTTTGATATCCTTTTCACAAAACTTTTTGAAGTCCTTAAGGGGAGTATTTAATTTAATTATTCTCAGGTTCTTTTTCTTTTTCAAAAGCTCTAATGCCTCGGGTTCGTAGTCAGGAGCAACAAGCACCTCTAAAAACATGGAAGAAGCATGTTTAGCAATTTCTGTATTCACCGGCTGAGAAAAAGCTATTATCCCGCCAAAAGCACTAATCGGGTCTGAGTCAATTGCTTTTAGATATGCTTCGTTAATGGATTTTCCCAACGCAACGCCGCATGGGGTGTTATGTTTTACCACAGCCACAGATGCAACATCATAAAATTCGCTCACAATATTTATTGCTGCTGTCATATCGAGGATATTGTTATATGAAAGTTCTTTTCCGTTTAAAAATTCATAATCGACTGACTCTGACTCAACATTTTTATAAAGAGCGGCCTTTTGATGCGGATTTTCGCCGTATCTTAAATCACCTTCTTTTTTCAAAAACATTGTTTTGTGTGCATCTTTTTCTTCTGACAATTCCGACATAATCACGGAATCATACTTTGAAGTAATTTCAAAAGCATCCAGCGCAAGCCCTCTTCTAAAGACAGGTGTTGTTTCTCCATTGTTTTCTTTCAGATTTTGAAGCACTGTAGAGTACTGGTTTATAGAAGAAACTACCGTAACATTTTTATGATTTTTTGCAGCGGCACGCAAAAGAGCGACCCCGCCAATATCAATATTGTCGATTAGTGTCTGTTCATCGTGTTCCTGAGAGGCAACCTGCTCAAACGGATACAAATTCACAACAACCATTTGAAACGCCTGAATATTTTTATCTGCGATTTCTTTTGCCTCGTGTATATTTTGAACATCCGCAAGAATACCCGCATGGATGACAGGGTGAAGAGTTTTTACTTTACCGGAGAGCATTTCTTCACAGCCTGTGAGTTTGCTTACTTCAATTGTTTCTATTCCGTTGTCTTTCAAAAGTTTTGCTGTTGAGCCTGTAGAAACAATCTCATAATCATATTGCTGCTGCAATGCTTTTGCAAAGTCAACTATACCTGTTTTATCAAATACACTAATGATTGCACGTTTTTTCATTACATATCCTCGCAAATTTTTTATTATTAGTGATTTTAATCTATCACAAAAGAGGCTGTGTGTCTTTTCTGGATTTTAGCTCGAGATATATCTTAAAAACCACGTTTCTTGTTTTTTAAGACCGGAGGCTTTTTAAAAACTTGATAAAATTTATTTATAATATATGATTAATAAGTAAACAACCAAATACAAGTTTGACAATTTAATAGCGGATTTTGTACGGTTGCGATGACGAGGCAACGCCGAGCAAGCAACCATGTGAACAAGGTCATTGAAATGAAGAAATTTTAAAAAATTTCGAAATGGAATACATACCTTGTGAACGTAAATAATCCAAGACATGCGCCCGTAGCCCGGTTGGCTAAGCAAGCGGATAGCTTGCGAATTCCAATAAAGTTTGGCTACCAAACGCAAGTTTGACAATTAAATAATGCGCCCGTAGCCCAGTTGGCTAAGCAAGCGGATAGCTTGCGAATTCCAATAAAGTTTGGCTACCAAACGCAAGTTTGACAATTAAATAATGCGCCCGTAGCCCAGTTGGATAGAGCGTTTGGCTACGAACCAAAAGGTCGGGGGTTCGAATCCCTCCGGGCGCGTTTTGCCTTCTATTACTATTTTTATTTACATCCCGGAGGGATTCTTTTAACTGTTTATATTAAATTTATTTGAAAATAGAGTTTTGCCCGGACAAATCAAATTTCAACATAGATTTTTGCATTCCCTGTATAACAGTATCATCCGGTTTTATATTGCCTAATAACAAAGGCGAATCAGGATTGTGATATTTGTAATTGTCAAAAGCCTTTTGCGGATTTTTGTTGGCATAGCAATATTTGCAGCCGTTCAAACAGGTATCATACGCACCTATATCACGGCTTTCTATGCAATGACATCCCTGACGCATACCTTTATGTTTTAAATCCTTAAAAACAATATTGTTAGCTTTGCCCAAAATATCCAGCGTTACACAGCCGGAAAGATTAATCCCGTATCTTGTAAAACTTTCATCTGTCCCGCAGGTTTGCAGCAGCAGACCATATTTGCCGGCAATTTCAGCGAGGTGTTTGGCGATAAAATCTCTATTTTCTTCTGTTAAAAGAATAATTTCAGGCATGTTTTTTTCAAGTTTTTTATACATTTCAACAAAACTAAAAATACACCTGTCGACATGTCCTGATAGTTGTTTTGCCATATTATCAAAGGTTTCTAAATGATAATCTATTGTATATTTTTCTGTTAACAAAACAGGGTCATAACGCCACGCTATTTTATTTGAACCGACTATGTCTTCTAATTTCAACAAAGTATCAATGCTTTTTTCAATTTCAGGAACTCCCGGTTCCACATCTTTTCCATAAGCAGTTATTGTATAGTAAAAATATGTATGGAATTTGTCCGTTATTTCATGCAAATTTTGCAAGATAGGTTCGTAATTCTTTGAACAAAAAATAACACAATCAATCTTATCCGGAGTCAGCTCATACCTTGTTACTTTATTAGGGAACAGAGGATTTCTTGAATAAACAAACCCCTCTTTAAATCTTTTTAAAAGCCATTTGCTGTAATATTGAACAATATCAGTTCTTCCGCCGGTATTAAGTATCATATCCCCATTTACCAAAATATTTTTTGTTTCACAAAATTATTTTTCTAAGCATTTTTGGATGTTTAATCTGTTTATTTTTATCTCTTTTATTGCTTCTCTCAATCTATCTATCTGATTATATATAATATCTATTTTTTCTGAATAATACTCCCAATTTTGAGGAGTCACTCGTTTATATTCAAAATAGCGTTTAAATTTGTACAAATCAACTTCCAAACGGGTAATATTTTCTTGCAGCGCATTTATTTTTTCCGTATCATCTTTTGTCAGTTTTAAAACAGGGCCACTGTATTTATTTATCGGAATAAGTTTTCCAAAGCTTACATTTCTGTTTACGTAATTAGTGTTGTTATTTATCAGCATATTTTTTGTCCTTTGTTTACACAAAGAACAAAATACAAAAAATTTGCTATTTACTAATTTCTTTTTAACACTTCTTAATCATCACTGTTCCATTCAACATTTCTCGTTGAATACATAACAAGAGCTATTATCAAAAACAGTACAAGGCTGCCAATCAACAAAGAAAAATCCTGAAGCATAAGCAATATGTATAAAAACACATACAACAAAGCCATAATTGCCGTAATCAAACATGTAAATTTAATATTTTCTTTTTTGGTAATTACAAAATGCGTATATGCTGCTATCAAACCCACTGTCATCAAAGCCGCAATGATATAAGCAACAGCAAACGGCCAAAACTCGGAGATAGAAATCAACAAAAGATAAAAAATCAGCATAGCACCGCCCATCATAAGATACTGCAGCTGATGAATCGGTCTTTTTTTAGAAGAAGCGATTTCAAATATAAAATAAGCAAGAAAAGTCAAAGACAGGAACAAAAATGCATATTTTACAGCTCTGGTTGCCATTCTGTAACTGTCTACAGGAGTCAAAAATGACACGCCTGCTTTTGGCTGTATAAGCGATGAAGCAGCTATTGCAGGTATTTTCCATTCTGCTTCAAAAGCATCTTTAGAAATCTCTCTTTCTTCAGGCAAAAAATCACCGTCAAAGCTCGGGTCTTTCCAATCTCCTTCTATCTCAATTTCGTTATTTATACCGCCCGGCACCACATATATTTTATTTATACCTCTTATCTGATATTTAATTTCAAAAGGAATATTTTTTTCATTTGTATTGAGCTTTTTTGAATATTTTTTAGAACTGTTTGTTACAAATTTATCCGACATCAGCTTAAATTCCGGCTGAGAAACAAACCCTTTTGCATCGGCAACATCAAAAGCCAAATCCGCCGTCAAGTTTCTTATTCTTCCATAGTTGTTTAAAAAATCACCCTTCAGCTCAACCTCTGCTGTATAAACAGGTACAGTAAAAATACCTTTTTTACGCATTTGAGTTTTTACATTCACTTCCGCTTCATAATTATTTAAATCAAGAGTTTCTTTAACAATTCCTTTTTTAGAAGGAATATTCAATGTTAAAGTCGGAGCCATGATTGTTTGGGAATCTGCCCAAGAAATTTTGACATTATCGACCGCTTCATTTTTATAAGACTGTCTGTCCCTTATAATCCCGCTCATAAAAGCTATCGGGATAAGAAGAATCAACAGCATACCCAAAACAATATAAAACTTTTTAACCTTTTTGCTCACACCCTTTTTCTGACCGTCCATAAAAACTCCTTTTTGTTTATTGTTCACCAAAAAGACGAATTGAGCAACTTGTTAAAATAAGTTTAAGGCTGCACACAGGTTTTGCAAACATCCACCCATCCATCAGAGCCGGAGTATTTTTCCAAATCCGGAATATTCAACTCGATTGCGCTGTTTGAACTGCCGCATGCCGGAAACACCGTATCAAAACGCTTTAAAGACTCATCCAGATAAACTTTCACCCCGTCATTAACAGCAAAAGGGCAAACCCCTCCGACCCCGTGACCGATAACAGATTCGACCTCTTCAAACTTTAACATTTTAGCTTTTGTATGGAACAATTTTTTGTATTTTGAGTTATCTATTTTTACATCACCAGCAGTTACAATCAGCACAGGCTGTTCATCTATCCGGAAAGACAAAGTCTTTGCGATTCTGGCTTCTTCACAGCCGAGAGCCTTTGCTGCAAGCACCACTGTCGCACTCGATACATCAAACTCCATAACAGCATTTTCAAGCCCTTTTGACTCAAAAAACTTTTTTACTTTTTCCAAAGACATAAAAACCTCAAAAATTTTAACAAAATCAATCAATATCTATTGGCGAACGATTTATTGCATCGATTGCAGCTCTTGCGTTTTGAACAAGCTCATCAGACACATTCGGTATCACGGTAAGCTGACGAAGCACGTCAATAGTACGTTTAAAACATCTTACCACATCTCCTTCGCCTGCGGGAATCTGCTCCATCAGCTCATCCCACTCGCCGCCGTTCACCCAGTATTCTATCAAAGGAGAGTAATAAGAATTTATGTACATGGGAGTTTCTATCTCATAGTCACGCTGCACAATAGCCACTCTCCGGCGGATATCTTTTATTCTGTTAAGAGCCTTTCTTGTTCCTTTGCTTATTGGAATTTCCGGATAAACATCCGCCCTCAAATCTTCCGTAGTTATTGCACAAATCACAGAAGCCAGCTCATCAACCTTCAATGTATCCAGAATTCCGCTAAAGATTATTTCTGATAAAAACAGCTCGTTTTCTGCTCTTATTGCAGCTGTAGTTTTGCCTTTTTCGTTAGGATAATTATTTTCAATATATCCCATTTTTTCCAGCACACCTACGTGATTTAAAAAGATACGCCAGTACACGTCTTTTTGATAGTCGATTGTTTTTTCAAGCTTCATCGCACGTTTTTGGAATCTTTCGAGCAATTCATTTTCCTTTACGTGTTTGCGATATAACTTGCAGGTATCGCAGCCGTATGACTGCACCTTGTGCAGCAGCTGTTTTGTCTTGTACTCAAAATCCTTTACATAATCAACATTTTCAGGATTTTTTTTGTTCATCTGTTTTCTCAAAACTTTTGCTGTTTTTCGCTGTTCCACGTAAGTATTTTTTAGTTTTAAATACTCGAACATGTCCTTTGTTGAATGGCCAAAAGGACATTTGAACTCTTTTATGCCGTCAATTACTTTGTTCAGTTCTTCCTGTTGTTTTATCAAAGGAGTGAGCCTTGTTGTGGAAGTGTAATACCCAAAACTCTTTAAAATCAATTCTTTTGCTTCATCAAGAGTAAAACGCTGCAGCAAATTCAAAACCATTGAATAAGTGGGAGTAAAACGGCTCTCGAGTGGATTTGCATCACTTTTCACAAGCTCTGCAACTTCTTCCGGCGACTGAAATGCAGTGCCGACAATCGTAACATAACCGATTTCGTCCATACCTCTTCTGCCGGCACGGCCCGACATTTGCAAAAACTCACTCGGAGTAAGCATTCTGTGACCGGAGTCAGTACGTTTTGAAACAGCGGAAATTACCGTAGAACGAGCCGGCATATTTATCCCTGCAGCAAGAGTTTCTGTAGCAAACACTACCTTTATCAACCCTTTTTGAAACAGCTTTTCAACAAGGACTTTCCATCCCGGCAAAAGCCCTGCATGGTGTGAGGCCACCCCGCACAATACGTATTCAAGATGTTTGTTATTGTACAAGTACGGGTTTTCTGCCAGATAATCATCCACAATTTTTTTGATTTCTTTTTGTTCTTCAGGTGTGGTCAGGCACAACCCTGCGCATTTCTCCATTTGTTCATCACATTTTTTACGTGAAAATGTAAAATAAATCGCAGGCAGCATATTTTTTTTGTGCAGCACGGATACAACATCTTTTGCGACCTGTCTTTGAGGCATTTTTCCCTTGCGGCCAAAATACTTTGCTTTGGATTCGGGTTTTATTTTTTTGTTTAATCTACCCTCCGGTGTCAAAAGAGGAAGAATATCGTTCGGTTTTGAAGAATCATAATAATAGTATCGTAAAGGTACCGGCCTAAAATCCGTATACACAAGCTCTGTTCTTGAATGAACAGTGTTTATCCAGTCAGTAAGCTGCTGAGAATTTGCCACCGTAGCAGAAAGCGCAATAATCTGCACATTTGTCGGACAGTAGATTATGCTTTCTTCCCAGACAGTGCCTCTTTGTTCGTCGTTCATATAATGAACTTCGTCCAGAACAACGTACCGGACTTCTTTCAGGTTGTCAGAAACAGAGCCAAAGTTTGTACCGTAGAGCATGTTTCTAAAGACCTCTGTCGTCATTACAACAATCTGGGCATTACGATTTATCGAAGTATCACCCGTCAAAAGTCCGACACTGTCTTCACCGTATTTTTGTGAAAAGTCACTGTACTTCTGGTTGGACAGAGCTTTTAGAGGAGTTGTATAAAAAATTCTTGTACCTTCTCTGAGGGCTTTGTGTATAGCCATCTGGGCTATACAGGTTTTGCCCGCACCGGTCGGGGCGCACACTACTACGCTCTTGCCGTTATTAATATGGTAGAGTGCTTCTTCTTGAAAATCGTCTAATTTAAAACTGAACCCGTAATCACAACTATCTTTAGAAATGTTTTCTTCCGGCATGCATTTGTCCTATTTTTGCTCTTATTTATATAATACCCCAAAAAGTCGTTTGCTAAACCGGTTTTATATACGAATTTCGATATTTTCACAATTTTCAAAAAATATCAGGAGTCAGTTGACTATATGAAAGATTACTGTGCAAATTCCCTTGTGCGTGATAAAATCATTATGAAGAAAATTAGACTTGAGGAATTTTTATATAATGCTAGACTTATTATTTAAACTTTTGGGCGATCCTAATGCAAAAAAAGTAAAAAAAATGATGCCCATAGTTGAACATATAAACAAGCTCGAACCGGAAATGGAAAAACTTACCGATGAAGAACTTCGGGCTAAAACAGAAGAATTTAAAGAACATTTAAGAAACAGAGAGTTCTCCTCTGACTTTAAAAAAGACAGAGCCTTAGAGAAAAAAGCACTGGATGAAATCCTGCCGGAAGCTTTTGCCGTAGTAAGAGAAGCCGGAAAACGTGTCTTGAATATGAGGCATTTTGATGTACAGCTCATAGGCGGTATTTTCCTGCATAACGGACACATTGCGGAAATGAGAACAGGTGAAGGTAAAACTCTCGTAGCCACACTGCCTGCATATCTGAATGCGCTGACAGGCAAAGGTGTACACGTTATCACGGTAAACGACTATCTGGCAAAACGTGACAGCGAGTGGATGGGCAAAATCTACAAATTTTTAGGCCTCAGCGTAGGTGTAATCCTCGCAAACCAAGAACGAGGCTACGATGACTTTGAACGCAAAAAAGCAGCCTATGCGTGTGATATCACTTACGGAACAAACAACGAATTCGGCTTTGACTATCTGAGAGATAACATGGCAGGCAGTATGGATATGCTGGTACAGCGTCCTTACAACTATGCCATCATTGATGAAGTCGACTCAATCCTTATTGATGAAGCAAGAACACCTTTAATCATCTCCGGTCGTCTGGAACAATCTGCCCAGCTCTATCAAACAATGGCAAAAATTGCTCCTCAGCTTCAAAAAGACCTTGATTACGAAGTAGATGAAAAAAATAAAAACGTAATCCTTTCAGAAGAGGGTATTGACCACGCAGAAAAACTTCTCGGCATAGAGGATTTGTTCGACGTACACAATCAGTATGCGCATCATCTGCTGCAAGCCCTTAAGGCAAAAGAATTGTATCAAAAAGATACCGACTATGTAATAAAAGACGGCGAAGTTGTAATTGTTGATGAATTTACAGGCCGTCTGATGGAAGGCCGCCGCTGGTCTGACGGGCTGCATCAGGCTGTAGAAGCAAAAGAAGGGGTAAAAATTCAAGACGAAACTCAGACTCTTGCTAGCATTACCTTCCAGAATCTGTTCAGACTGTACCCGAAACTCGCAGGTATGACAGGTACTGCAATGACAGAAGAGGCAGAATTCGGAAAGATTTACAACCTCGAAGTTACAACAATCCCGACAAACAAACCGGATATCAGAATCAACCTGCCCGATGTTGTTTACAAAACACAAAAGCAAAAATACCTTGCGGTTGTAGAAGAAATAGTAAAAATGCATAACCTCGGCAGACCGGTTCTTGTCGGTACAATAAGCATTGACAAATCAGAATATCTTTCGGATTTGTTGAAAAAAAGAGGGATTAAACACAACGTACTGAACGCAAAACACCACGAAAAAGAAGCCTACATTATCGCACAGGCAGGACGTTTCGGTGCGGTAACAATTGCAACAAACATGGCCGGTCGTGGTACGGATATTCTCTTAGGCGGTAACGCTGAATATCTGGCAAAAGATATGCTGGATCAAAAAGGTATTACCCCCGAAAGCCCGAATTATGAACAACAAAGAGATGCTGCGCTGAAAGAAGCCAAAGCTATTACAGAGGCTGAACACGAAAAAGTTGTCCAAGCGGGCGGTCTTCACGTAATAGGTACGGAAAGACACGAGTCACGCCGTATCGACAACCAGCTGAGAGGCCGTGCAGCAAGACAGGGCGACCCCGGATCCACAAGATTTTTCCTGTCACTGGAAGACGACCTGATGAGAATCTTCGGCGGACAGCATATCATCAATCTTATGAACACTCTGAATGTTGAAGAGGATATGGCTATCGAATCAAATCTTATCACAAGACAGATTCAGGCTTCTCAAAGAAAAGTAGAAACCTATCACTTTGACATAAGAAAAAGCGTACTCGAATACGACGATGTTATGAATGTTCAAAGAGAAAAATTCTACAGCCAAAGACGCCGTGTGCTAAAAGGCGAAGACCTTACACCTGACATCTATTACATGATAGAAAGAGAAATCGACAGAATAATAAAAAGCTATATCTCTCCTGGTCAAAACCCTCAAGAATATATCTACGAAGATATGCTCGGAATGGTAAAAGAGATTCACTCTCTTATCCCGCAACTCTCTTATCTGGAAGTAAACGATTTACAGGGCTTGAGCTACGAATCTATCTTTGAAAAGCTCAAAAAAATGGCCATAGATGCTTATCGTGAACACGAAGAAGCTACTATCAGCTTCTACAATGACATACAGACACAATACGAACAGGACTTTGTTCCGGAAGAACCCTTCTCTCACACAAATGTGATGAGAAATATAGAAAAGGATATCCTCTTAAGAGTCGTAGACAACAAATGGATAGACCACCTGCACAACATAGATATGCTGCGTGACGGCATAGGACTCAGGGCTTACGGACAGAAAGACCCTCTCATTGAATACAAAAGAGAAGCCTATGACCTGTTTAACAACATGATGTACGAAATCCAATCCGAAACAGTAAAATATCTGTTCAGAACACGTTTCGGTGTACAGATTGTAAACAGAAGAGATGATGAAGTTATACAGACACAGCTTTCTCAAGCAGCACAGGAGTTCAAAGCTCCGACAGAAGATGAAGAACCATCTCATTCACCGGTGCAAAAGGGTGACAAAATAGGAAGAAACGACCCTTGCCCGTGCGGAAGCGGAAAAAAATACAAAAACTGCTGCGGAAAAGATAAATAATATGCCCATTTTTACAAAAAATGGTATAAATATAATTAATTAATATAAAAAACAGGAAGTATAATGTTTGATTTTAAACTTTTCTTAAATCCGGTCATACTGGCTATTTTAGTTCTATTCATCGGCGTTCTCGGGTATTTTATTGCAAAAGTAAAATACATAAACAAATCTCTTGTTTCGCTCACAAAGGTGCTACATTCCTTCAAAAAAGGGAATATTGTATACAGATTCAAGGAGCTTGATGATATTTTTTCAAACAACCCTTTTATTTCAAACTACTGGGTCGAGTTTAAAAACACACTTGTTTTTAACGAAGGCATTTCAATAAACGGCGCAAAAACAGACGCCTCTGCAATACAGTGTACAATAGATGCAAGTTACTTTTTTAATGAAGAAACTCTTGTAAACAGCAAACTAAACTACAAATTTATCTCGGCTGTACCTACAATATTGACGGGTCTTGGGCCTTTATTTACTTTTCTGCACATTTCAATAGCATTTTCAAAAGTTAATTTTGCCACACAAGAAGCAACTATTGCCTCTGTGTCCTCACTGCTCGCCTCTATGAAAATAGCAGCAATGATTTCTGTAGTAGCGGTCGGAACGTCTATTCTGTTTATGATTGTAGAAAGAATTTTGTACAAAAACATGTGCAAAACTCCGCTGAATGCTTTTCAGCTGGAATTAAACAAACTCTTTGACAGCATTACGTCAGAAAAATTTCTTGTAGAACTTTTAAAAGAATCAAAAATCCAGAACAACGCACTGAATCAGGCATTTCAGACTCTGCCCGTACAGATAAAAGTAGCTTTTGACAAGAGTTTGAAAGAAAGTCTTGTGCCTTATCTTGATAATTTGATTTTTTCTGTAAACAAATTGCAGGAAAACATAAAAAAACAAGACTCAAAAGGTCTTTTGGATGACCTGTTCGGGAATAATGACGAAGAATAAACTATGAAATATATAAAATACAAAACAGACGCACAGGGCGGAGATGATAATGTTTTCTGGGTTACAATGAGCGACCTTTTACTCGGTCTTGTTGTAGTGTTTCTTGTGCTGTTTGTTTTTGCCATTACAGGTTTTGCACAGAACAAAGTCAACGAACAGGAAAAACAGTACGAAGTAACCGAAAAAATTGCAAAAGAGCTTCAAAAAAACAATATAAAAGCAGAAGCTGACAAGTTTTCCGGAACAATAAAAATCTCTGACCTCGAATTGTTTGCGCTGAACAGCGCAGAGCTGTCCCCGAAGGGAAAAGCCTATATGTCAAAGTTTGTGCCGGTATATCTTAACACCATAATGAAAGACGAAAAAATAAAAGAAAATATAACCAGAATCATAATAGAAGGCCACACAGACTCACAGACCTTTGCCGGTGCAAAAACAGAAGAAGAAAAATACTTTAAAAATATGGATTTGAGCCTTAGACGTGCCTCTGCTGTTGCACAGTATATAGTCTTTTCCAACTATTCAGGCAAAGAAAAATACGAAAAAGACCTGTTCAAACTCCTGTCTGTAGAAGGCAAAGGTCCCTCAGAACCTGTTCTTGTAAACGGAAAAGAAGACTATGCAAAAAGCAGACGTGTTGAACTAAAGCTTGTTTTTAAAGACAAAAGCATACTAGATGCCATTAAAAAATAGTTTAAACCACGTGCTATAAAAGCCTTTTTTGGAATATCAACTTTCTTAATTCGTCCCATTTTGTAAATTTATGTAAACAAATTCGTAAAAAATCGGACTTCTCCCTAAAGTTCATTAAACTGTTAGCCGATAAAGTTAATGTGGAAATAATAAACAGGAGAAGATAAATGTCAAACGAAATTAACAGAATTGGTATCAACACAGGTGCAGTAAATCCTTACGGAAATCAGGCAAAAGGCAGCGAAGCAAAACCGGAAGAAAACAAACCGGAAGTGCAAAACAATGCACCGAAAACCCCATCGGTAAAACCTGATGATGTTTTAACATATATGGCAAATTCGGCAGTAGTAATAAACCCGAAAGCCGCACAAAAGACTTATGACGTAGCAAAATATGTTACTCCGGAACAAGCACAAAGAATCGCCGGATTTGTAACAAGCTTTGAAGATCAGGTAGCAAAAGGCCTGCTCGCAATCAATGGTATGGACGAACTTGCAGGATTGTCCGACAAAGCAAAATATGAAATTGCAGCCAATATGGTTGTTTAATTGCAAAAGTATGAAACAGATGCTTTAACTTCTCCAACATTATTATAGATTTAAGCCCTAATAACTTTAGGGCTTTTTGTTTTGTATGTATAATTATAGATATGTATATCATTGAATTAATAACAAAACTTATTAAAAACAAAAATCAAAAAGATGTACAAAAAAGCCCGATGCCGCCGGAAATTGACTATCACGACCAGCAATGCAATCATACATTTTTGCCGGTGGACAGCACAGGCCAAACCCTTGCCTGCACAAAATGCGGACTGATTGTAAAGAACGACCCCTCAAAAATCAAGCCCAAAAACCCATTTTCTTGATTAATAATGTAAAGATATTTGACTTTTGTGTTTCAATAACAGGTCATTTAAAATATAATACTTATAAATTATATATATTTCATAAGCTCAAGAGGAAGGTACCTTGACTAACGCATATAACGGACAGCCCCAAACAGGAACACAAAATTTCTCCGTTGGAACAGTCAGAAATATTTTAAACACAGATAATAAAGGCATTGCAAAATTGTGCGCACAGGTTTCTATGATGCCAAAAAAAGACCAGTTTGGCAGAACATATTTTACCAGAGATGATCTTGAAATTTTAAAACGCACAAAAAAAATAAACGAAAAAGCACAGCAGCAAAAACCCTCTGCAAAAGCCTACGCTACTGCACCTATTTCGCCTGCAGCTGCAGCAATGAAAGCAAAACTCAAACAACAGCAGCAAATACAACAGGCTCCTGTCGTAATGAGCCAGCCTGTGCAAATGCCTGCGCCAGCCTATTCTTTTGAACAAATTTTAAACTCACTTTCAGAAATTGAAACCAATCTGACCGACAAAATCTCTGAACTTTTAGAAAAAAAATTGGACGAAAAACTCGACGGCATGGACGAAGTTGTTGTTGAGCTTGTCAGATGCAAAACAGAAAATGAAACTCTGCGCTACAAAATAAATGAGTTGAACAAAGAAGTTTATAACATAAAAAACGAATTGAGCCTCTACAAACCGATAGGCCTTGGTTTTTATGTAAAAAAATCAGTTGATTCGTCTTTACTTTAATGCAAAAATATCACTATGACAAAAAATAATTACGTATACCTTTTAGACGGAAAAATTTATATAAACCTGACCAACCTCTGCACAAACGACTGCGTTTTTTGTATCAGAGCAATAAAAGATGATGTGGTGGGAGCAAATCTCTTTTTGGACACAGAAAAACTCGATGTCGAAGAGGTAAAATCCCAGCTCGACAGCTTTGACCCTGACAAATACAAAGAAATTGTCTTTTGCGGGTATGGCGAGCCTATCTTAAAACTCGAAGAACTTAAAGAAGTAGCCAAATATATTAAAGAAAAATATCCGCACATAAAAACAAGAATAAACACAAACGGTCAGGGCAACTTAATCTATAAAAGAAACATCGTACCTGAGCTAAAAGGGCTAATAGACAGCGTTTCAATCAGTTTTAACGGCGAAAACAAACAAATCTACGATGCAATCTCACTTCCAAAGCTCGAAAATGCTTATGAAGGGATGAAAGAATTTATAAAAGAATGCGTAAAAGAAGGCATAGAAACTACAGCCACAATCGTAACCGGCTATAAAGATTACAAAGTCGATCTTGAAAGCTGCAAAGAACAAATAGAGGCTATGGGAGCAAAATTCAGAGAAAGGCCATGGCTCGATAACGGTTACTAAAACTTGTCCGGCTGCCAGACTACGGGAGATTAAGGGGTTAAACACAGATGATTATCGTTAATAACAGCGAAAAAATTAATTTTAAAGGCAAAATATTTTTGAAATCAAAAAATATGGAACCTGAAAAAATAGAAGTCGTCAAACGTATTTCAAAAACGCTCAAAAGATTTATTAAAGACGAAAAGTTTGATTTGTTGTTCTATTACAAACTAAAAGACGGCCTCGACCCGCTGCATGTCAGCGCACAAAAAGGCTACAAACGTAACTTCTTTACAAAATGTATAGATATTGCTATGCCTGAGCTGGAATACATAGATGATGAAAGCTATATCGAAATGGCAAAAGGTGCAGTCACAAGGTACAAAGAGTTTTTCCCGAAAGAAGCTGCCACAGACAATATCAGCCTCTTAAAACAGGTCAAAAACAAAGCAAATAAAATATTTACAAAAGAACAGAAAGCGGGTTAATCCCCGCCTTCTTAATCCTTGCTATCTAATCTTTCCCCACCTTCCAGCGGAATCCTGCTGTAAGGGATACACCGTTTCGGCCTCCGTTATGCACCATGGCTTGTCCGTATGCTGTGAATCTATCATCCTTAAAGCATTTCTGTATACCTGCTCCGTATGATACATAAGGGTCTATAGACATGGATGGCAGTCTTACGTCGTTTGCTGTTACTTTTGTTTCATCAAGTATATTCCATGTCATATTTACTGCAAGGTATGGTTGCCATCCGTTCTTTGTATTCATTATGAATTTTATTCCAGGGCTTAGTTGGAGTGCATGCAATGGGTCACTTTCGATTCTTACGTTTGCTGCGTTTGTATAGTCGAAAGTATTTATGAAGGAATAGGACATTAAGAAGTTTGGTTGGAGTATATATTTTCCTTGTTTAAATTCAAAGTTATACCCGAATTTATTACCTATACCTGCCATAAGCATTGTATAGTTTTCTGAGCCGTACATGGTTGTTGCATCGCCTACGCTTGCTCCTACTGATACTGTTGTAGCGTTAAAGAAGTTACCTTTGTAGAAGGTAGCGGTAGATCCGAGGATACCGCCGTTTTGGTAGGCATCTACGCCTTGATATCTTTGGGATGCACCGTTATATCCAATATATGCTGTTAAGACTCTATTGAAGCCGTGATTAATTTGTTTAATATCGGAGTCATAGCCGATGAGGGTGCCGTAGTTGATATTGGAGACGGTTGGGCCGTTATTGAGGGGGATAGACTCGAAGGAGGCGTAGGGTTTAACCCAGAATCCGTTGTGGGAGTGGGGGGTAAGGAGAGGGGAGAAGTTTGTTGTATTTAGTGCATATTTATTGTTATTGATGATAGATAGTCTATCTAAAGAGGGGATATTCATGAAGGAGTCTGAGTGTTGGAAGGCGTAGTTAAAGGTTTGGAGCTGGGTAGTATATGCGCCTGCCTGGGTGGCTACTGATGGGGTAAGGACAGCGGGGTTGAAGGCATCTGACTGGTTGCCTGAGGAAGAGGAGGCTCTATTGAAGAAGAAGTAGCCGAGGTTATCTTCGGGGTTAGTGGAATATGACACGTCGTATTTATATATGGGTGAGTAGGCTATGGGGGATATACCTGTATATTGGACGTTATTTGCGAGTTGTTCATCGGCGAATAGGATACTTGTGGATTGTTGATTGGAATCTGAGAGGAGGTTGATATTGTTTACGTTGATGAAGGCGTCATTGTTTGTGATGTTATAGTTATCGGCAGTTATTCTATCCATTTGTTTGTTGGCGAGGTCAACGTCGACGGAGAGGTTAGTATTTCCGTTGAGGTTGAGGGTGGGTATATGCATGGTGCCGATTGAGTTATTGTTCAGGTAGAGGTTGCCTGAGTTAAGGGATAGGGATTGAGATTGGTCGAAGACGTTTTCTCGGCCGAGGTAGAGGTTTGTGTTGTCGAGTGAGATATTGGCGTTGATTATGTCGTTGTTTAATATTACTTTGCCTGAATTGTCGCCTGTGAGGGCGAGGTCAAAGGCTGTTTCAGGGGTTTCGATAGGCGAAGATGTGTTCATGTCCAGTCCGCCGCCACGGATTGTGTCATCAAAGACTATTACTCCGTTATTTACGGCTTTGAGAGTTAATGAAGCAGGGTTTTTGTCTGACTGAGTACCTGTTAACGGGTCAACAAATACATATTTATCGTTTTGTTTCACACAATAGCCATACATGCCTATGGCGTTTTGTTCTTCAATGCCGTTTGAGATTGTTTTATTGCCGGAGAAGACGGATTGAGCGTTGTCTGCTGTGATATTTAGGTGGGATGTACTAAATATTGCACCGCCTATGGCAGTTCCGTTTGTTGATTCTGCGTAGTTATTGATAAAGGAGGAGTTTTTGATTTCGCCGTAGGTGATTTCTCCTGTATCTTGATTGACTGTGCCGATTATGCCAATATTCCAAATAGCACCACCCATGGCAATGCCGTTTTCAGATTTTGCATAGTTGCCTATGAAATCGCCTGTTATGTTTCCGATTGTGCCTGCATTATAAATCACTCCGCCTGCTGCAGTATCACCAAAAGCATAGTTGCCTATGAAATCACCTGTTATGTTTCCGATTGTTCCTACATTAACAATCGCTCCGCCTCCGGCCGATTCTTTAGCAACAGCATAGTTGCCTATGAAATCACCGGTTATATCTCCGATTGTTCCTTCTAGATTATAAATCGCTCCGCCTGTGGCTGAAAAAGAAGAAGCAACATAGTTACCTATGAAGTCGCCTGTTATATCTCCGATTGTTCCTTGTTCATTATAAATCGCTCCGCCTAAGGCATCTCTTGTTTCGGATTTTGTATAATTACCTATAAAGTCGCATGTTATATCTCCGATTGTTCCTTTATAATTATAAATCGCTCCGCCTTCGGCAAAACCGGAAGATGGTTCATATTTTAGCCCGACAAAATCCATATTTATATCTTTTCCTTGCTGATCTGTTGTGATTCTGTCAGGGGATAGACGGTCGTTGTTTACATAGTAGTTGATTTCGTATTCAAAGGCATTGCCTGTATTGTCAGCGTTTGGAGTGGTTACGGTAAAGTTTTTGACTTCGTCATAATCTGTTGTATGGCCGTAGTCTGTTTGTTTTAAATCCACACGATAATACACGGGAGTGAGTTTGTTATCTGTTTCGCTCCATTCGTATTTTGTTATGGTATTAGCAGGAAGGTTAGAGGGGTCTGTGACTTCTATTTTTGTAAGAGTATATGCGTGGTCGTCTGCCGGTTCCTGAGAAAAA
>ERZ1643251.165-NODE-165-length-114204-cov-112.703370_pt1 | contig 114204 bp, 105 predicted proteins | sample MGYA00579261_ERZ1643251 | MGnify/ENA primary metagenome ERZ1643251 (study PRJEB29033, sample SAMEA4952267) | chicken gut metagenome | biome: Broiler Chicken; feature: Gastrointestinal Tract; material: Caecum | place: Ireland | collected 2018 | study: Broiler... | reverse complement strand
TTTTCTTCGCCGGAGATCACTTTTTCTGTTATAACGATTTTTTCTATGTTTTGCTTGCTTGGCGCCGTGAACATAACATCTTGCATTGCATCTTCAATTATTGCCCTAAGCCCGCGCGCGCCTGTTTTAAGTTCCTTTGCCTTCTTTGCAACCGCTCTAACCGCTTCTTCTGTTATGTCAAGTTCAATGTTGTCCATGTTAAACAGCTTTATATATTGTTTTACAAGGGCATTTTTTGGCTCTGTTAGAATTTTGACAAAGGCGTTCTCGTCAAGTTCGTCCAAACAAACATAGACGGGGAGGCGACCAATTAACTCTGGAATTAGGCCAAATTTGATTAAATCTCCCGGTTGGACATTTTTTAGAAGGTTTGACTTTTCCTTTTCTTCCTTTGTTTTGACATCTGCGTTAAAGCCAAGAGTTGAGCTGTTTATTCTTCCCTCAACAATTTTATCTAGCCCAACAAAAGCGCCGCCACATATGAACAGAATGTTTGTTGTGTCAATTTGAATCATCTCCTGTTGAGGGTGTTTTCTTCCGCCCTGTGGGGGAACGCTTGCAATTGTTGATTCAACAATTTTTAAAAGCGCTTGTTGAACGCCCTCGCCCGAAACATCTCTTGTTATTGAAACATTTTGGCTTTTCTTTGCAAGCTTGTCTATTTCGTCAACATAAATTATCCCTCTTTCTGCAAGCGGTATGTCATAGTTTGCGTTTTGGATTAGTTTTAGAAGAATGTTTTCAACGTCGTCTCCAACATAGCCCGCTTCGGTTAAAGTTGTTGCATCGCAAGATGCAAAGGGAACGTTTAAAATTCTTGCAAGCGTTTTTGCAAGAAGCGTTTTTCCGCTTCCCGTTGGGCCAACCATTAAAATGTTGCTCTTTTCAAGTTCAATTTCGTCTGGGGCGCCAATGTGGTCGTTTGCATGGATTACGTTGTAGTTTATCCTTTTATAATGGTTATAAACTGCAACAGAAAGCGCGCGCTTTGCCTCGTCTTGGCCAACGATGTATTCGTCCAGTTTTTGTTTAATTTCCTCTGGGGTTAAAAGTTTAAGCTCCTGCTCTTGGGCGCGCTTGCCCTTTCCGCGAAGAATATCCCTGCAAAGAGAAACGCACTCCTCGCAGATAAAACTGTTTCCTTCGGGGTTTCCAATCAGCTTTCTGTTTGGCCCTTCTGGCTTGTCGCAAAAAGAGCACTTATATATTTTGTTTTCCATACTATCCATATTATTACGCCAATTTTAAAAATTAACCAAAATTACTTTTTTGTTCGCTTTTCAATAACCTTGTCGATAAGGCCATATTCACACGCTTCTGCTGCGCCCATGTAGTGGTCGCGGTCTGTGTCCTTCTCAACTTGTTTAAGCGGCTTTCCTGTTTGGTCTGAAAGAATTTGATTAATTTTTGCCTTAATTTTTTGAATTTGCTTAGCTTGAATTTCAATATCTGATGCTTGCCCCTGAGCGCCTCCAAGAGGTTGGTGGATCATAATTTCTGCGTTTGGAAGAGCAAAGCGCTTTCCCTTTGTTCCGCTTGAGAGCAAAAACGCCCCCATTGATGCAGCAAGGCCTATGCAAATTGTTGAAACATCACACTTGATGTAGTTCATTGTGTCATAAATTGCCATTCCTGCCGAAACGCTTCCGCCCGGGCTGTTGATGTAAAGACAAATGTCCTTATCCGGATTTTTCCCTTCAAGGTAAATGAGCTGAGCAACAACTATGTTTGCAACTGCGTCTGTTATTTCGCCAGTTAAGAAAATTATTCTGTCTTCCAAAAGACGAGAATAGATGTCATAGGATCTCTCGCCGTTTGCCGTTTGGTCTACAACCATTGGTACTAACATTTTTCCACCTCGTAATTATTATATTGTTCTTATTTTTAAATTATATTGTTGTTACTTTTTAAGAAATCTAGGAGTTTTTTCATTAATATGTCGTTTTGGTAATATGCAATTGTTCTGTCGTCCAAGGACTTTTTATATTCTTCAACTGTCTTTTTATATCTCTCAGCTGTTTCTTTTAGCGCACTATCAAGCTCCTCTTCCGAAACAACCATGTTCTCTTTTTTAACAAGAGCTTCTAAAACAAGGCGGGTTTTAACCGTTTGCTCTGCCTGCTCTCTTCTTTCTTTTCTTAGGTCTGAAACATTTGTTCCAACATAGTCTAAATATTCTTCAAGTTTTAGCCCTTGGAAAGAAAGCCTTGTTTCAAGGTCTCTGATAAAGATGTCAAGCTGTCTTTCAACCAAAATTTCTGGAATTTCAACCTTGCTTGATTGAACAATTTTTTCAAGCAAATCGTTTTCAACTTTCCTTTCCTTTTCTTGCTCAAGTTTTTGAGAAAGCCTTTTTTCGATGTCCTTTTTATAGTCTTCCAAATTCTCAAACTCGCTAACGTTTGCCGCAAACTCGTCTGTTATTTCTGGAATTTCTTTCTTTTCAATCTTTTGAACAACAACCTTAAAAACGGCCTTCTTCCCCGCCAAGCTTTTCTCGTGATAGTTTTCTGGGAATGTTACGTTAACATCTTTTTCTTCGCCAACTGTTGTTCCAACAAGTTGATCTTCGAAGTTGTCTATGAAACTGTGGCTTCCAAGCTCTAGGCGATAGCCCTGGGCTGTTCCTCCCTCAAAAATTTCTCCGTCAACGCTTCCGGCAAAGTCAATTGTTGCAAAGTCTCCAAGTTCCGCCGGTTTTGTTGATTCAACAAACCTTGCCTGCCTTTCTGCAACAGATTTAAGCTCTGCTTCGACATCCGCCTTCTTAACCTTTTCCTTTCCTCTTTCAACTGTTAGGCCTGTATAGCTTCCAAGTTCAACTTCTGGCATAAGAGGAGCGGATGCAACAAGAACAATTCCGCTCTTCTCAAATTTTTCAATTCTAACATCTGGTTGGGCAATTGGCTCTATCTCCAAATTTTTGTCCAAAAATTCGTTGTATTCATCTGCAAACGCAATTTCAAGCGCATAGTCAAAAAACACGCTTTCGCCATATTGTTTTTCAATTACTTTTCTTGGAGCCTTTCCCTTTCTGAACCCCTGAACGGAATATTTGTTTTTTGTTTCCTCATATGCCTTTTGAAGGCTTTCTTCCCACTTTTTTTCGGAAATTACAATTTCAACTTCCAAGTTGTTTTTTTCTTTGCTTCTAATTTTGTAGCTCATGATTTTCTCCTTAAAATAAATTACCAAGCGCATTATATCACACTTGCAAAAACAATACAAATTGTTTTTTTAATTTGACAACACATTTTATCTTCTTCCTTATAAATATATCTTTGCTTCTAACAAAAAACGCTTGCATTTTTGTGTTTTGTGTGATATATTTCTTTCCGTCAGTTCATTGACAAATAAACACCCATGTTCCATTCAAAGGCCGTTGCCATTTTCGCTCTCAACAAATGGTTGCCTTTGGAGCAAAGAAGACTTGGGGAAGACTAAAAACAAGGAGGAAAAAATAGATGTCGGTTATTTCAATGAAACAACTTCTAGAAGCAGGCGTTCATTTTGGCCACCAAACAAGAAAGTGGAACCCAAAGATGAAAAAATACATTTTCACCGCACGAAATGATATTCATATCCTGAATCTAGAACAAACTTCCGACCTGATTGACAAGGCATATCAATTTGTTAGAGATGTTGTTGCATCAGGAAAAAGCGTTTTGTTTGTTGGAACAAAAAAACAAGCAGCAGACGCAATCCGTGAAGAAGCAGAAAGGTGCGGAATGTTCTATGTTAATTCAAGATGGCTTGGAGGTTGTTTAACAAACTTTAAAACAATCAGAAGCAGAATTGACAGGCTTAACAAGCTTAACCAAATGGAAAAGGTTGGAGAGTTTGAGCTCTTGCCAAAGAAAGAGGTTGCTCTTTTAAAGTCAGAAAGAGACAAGCTTGAAGCAAACCTTGGCGGAATTAAAGAGATGAGAGAGATGCCAGGAGTTATCTTTGTTGTTGATCCATCAAAGGAACACATTTGCGTTAGAGAAGCAATTAAAATGAACATTCCACTTGTTGGCCTTGTTGACACAAACTGTGACCCATCGGGAATTGACTATGTTATTCCTGGAAACGACGATGCAATTCGTTCTGTTAAATTAATTGCAAGCGCAATTGCAGACGCTGTTATTGAAGCAAAAGAAGGCGTTTCCTTCAAAGAGAGCGAAGAGGAAGAAGAGCCTGTTGACCTTGCGGCGGCAATTGAACAGTCTAAACCAACAGCAGAAGATTTAGAAGAGCCAGCTTCAGAGGAAAAGCCAAAGAAAAAATCTTCAAAGAAGAAGGAAGAGGAAGCTTCTGAAAAGCAAGAAGAAGCTAGCGAAGAAGTAAAACCTGCAAAAAAGGCTTCAAAGAAGAAAGAGGAAGAACAAAAAGCTGAAGAAGTAGCAACCGAAGAAAAACCAAAAAGGGCTTCTAAAAAAGCAAAATCAGAGGAGGAATAGGCATGTTTACAGCACAAGACGTTTCTAAACTTCGCCAAACAACTGGCGCAGGAATGATGGATTGCAAAAAGGCACTAACTGAAACCAACGGAAACTTTGACGAAGCAATCAAATATCTCCGCGAAAAGGGAATTGCAGCGGCAGCTAAAAAGGCTGACAGAATCGCCGCTGAAGGCGCTGTTGGCTCCTACATTCACATGGGCGGAAAAATTGGCGTTTTAGTTGAAGTTAACTGTGAAACAGACTTCGTTGCAAAGAGCGATGCCTTCCAAAACTTGGTAAAGGACATTGCAATGCAAATTGCAGCAGCAAAGCCGCTTTACGTAACTGAAGCTGAGGTTCCAGCATCTGCGCTTGAAGCAGAGAAAGAAATTTTAAAAGCTCAAGCCTTGAACGAAGGAAAACCAGCAACTGTTGTTGAGAAAATGGTTGAAGGCAGAATTAAAAAATATTACAAAGATGTTTGCCTTATGGACCAAGAGTTTGTAAAGGACAGCAGCAAGACAATTTCTGAAGTTGTTAATGAGGCAATTCTTGCAATTGGAGAGAAAATTTCAATTAGAAGATTTGTTCGCTATGAAATGGGCGAGGGCCTTGAAAAGCGCGTTGACAACTTGGCAGAAGAAGTTGCAAAGATGAGCAAATAATTAAAAGAACTTGGCACTTGCCAAGTTTTTTTATGTTTTAACTTACAATATTGCTTTTTTTGACAAAATTTGATATTATTTCTCTCGTGAGAGTTGTAAATTTATCATCGGGAAGCGATGGAAACTTAACATATTTGGAAAGCCAGGGCTCAAAAATTTTAATTGACGCCGGCCTTTCTTGCAGGGAAATTGAAACAAGGCTTTCTCTTCTTGGCGTTTCTGGAAACCAAATCGATGCAATTTTAATAACCCATGAGCACTCCGACCATATAAGAGGCGTTGACGTCTTTGCCTCCAAGTTTAAAACAAAAATCTATGCCCACCAAGACGGCTGGGACGCGCTTTCAAGAAAACTTCAAAGAATTTCAAACACGCAAAAATTTCCGTTTACCTCTGCTCCATTTCAAATTAATGATTTAACAATAACAAGTTTTAAAGTCCCCCACGATTCCGCTTGTTGCGTTGGTTTTTCAATTGAATCGGAAAACAAACGAATTTCAATTTGCACGGATCTTGGAACAATTTCAGACCAAATTCTTTCCAACATCTATGGAAGTCAGCTTGTTTATTTAGAGGCCAACCACGACATTGAAATGTTAAAAAACAACATCAACTACAGCGCAAGTTTGAAGCACAGAATTCTCTCTTCAAGGGGTCATCTTTCAAACATTGCCTCTGCCCAAGCAATTGAAAAACTTTTTAAAAATGGAACAAAAAGAGTTGTTCTCTCCCACCTTTCAAAGGAAAACAACACGCCCACCTTGGCATATGAAACAGTTAAAACAATTTTAGAGGCAAGGGGAATTGTTATTGGAGAAAGCTTCTTCATAGATGTTGCCTCAACTCTCCCGGGGAAAATTTACAAAATTACATAATTAAACCACGGAGTAAAGCCGTGGTTTTATAGTGTTTTCAACCCTTGTCCTATTTTCAAAACGAATATGCTTCAGTTTTTTAACTAACCTTATCCAAAAGCCAGGTTATAAATTGTTTGTTGCTTGGAATTGGGCTTGCATCGTTCAACGCACTTCTTCCACTTATCTCATCAAAAACAATTCTGTTTTTGCTTCGCTGGGAGGCAACGGTTATTGCATTTCTTATGTTCCTTTCAACATTGTTAACCTGTGTGTTATAGCGCATTGCAAGCTTTGGATAAACCTTTTTGTTGAAAGACTGCAAAAGCCTTTTGTCCTTATAGACAATTACAACCAATTCTCTGATATATTCGTAGCCCAAATATTTTGTTGTTATTCCAATTTCTGAAAGCAGTTTTGTTGTTTTGCTTTTGACGCATTCAATTTTTTCTGGATCAATCGACTTCGCTTCCCTCTCCTTTGTTTTTGAAAGCATTGCTGTTACATTGCCAGAAAAATTTCTTTTATCTACAATAAAAAGCCCTTCATCTTCATAGTTGTATTTCTCTGGATTGTTTGTTAAAACAACGACCTTTGGAACATAAAAAATGTTTGTTTCTTTAAATTCTCTATAAATATTATATGGAAATTCGTTGGATTCTGCATCATAAAATATTATTTCTGGATTTGAGTTTATAACATTATTGAGTAGCTCCGGAAAAGTTAAACAATAAACCAAATTGACTTTCTCATTTCTACAAATAAGGCGAAGCGCTTCCCCAAGTGAATAATCTCTTTTAGAAAACAAAACTGCACTTTTACACATTTTTCTCTTTCTCCTTTGTTAACTGACAAGCTATATTCTACACCATTTTTTTAAAAAATCCAAGTATATTGTAAAAATATTTTATTATTTTTGTAAAATTACTTCTAATTTTTTACAAAATTGTTGTAAACCGCGACTTTTGTCGACAAAATCTTTACGGATAACCGTAAACCTTGACACTTTTAAAAAATTTTTGCAATTGTTTTTGGATTGTGATAAAATCACAATAGGGCTATGGGAAACAAAATTTTAGACCAAAATTTTATAAGCTCTCTTGGGAAAAACTTTGAATATCTTTCCCATGCCTATCTTTTTGTTTCCCCAGATTCAACCTACAACAATCTCTGTGCAGAAATTTTTGCCTCTCACATTCTCTGTGAGAACAAAAACTTTTGCGGCGCCTGCCCCTCTTGCCAAAAATCCATTGCAAAAACCAATTTGGATTTAACAACCCTTCCAACGGGAAGGACAATTTTGGCAGAGGACATCAACCTTGTTGTTGAAAAATCCTTGGAAAAGCCGATGTTTGGCGATTTTAAAGTTTTTATTCTGAAAGAAATAGACAGCGCAACTATCCAGGCCCAGAATAAGCTTCTGAAAACGCTTGAAGAACCTCCGCGTCACGTTGTTTTTATTCTAACGGCAACGAACGAAAACAAAATTCTTCCAACGATTATTTCAAGAGTTAGAAAGATTTTTCTTCCAAGGTTAAACAAAAAGATTGTTGAGGAAATAATTTTATCTCCCCCACCATATTTAAAAGAGGCTTTGCCCTCTAAATTAAATACAAATAACCTCTCCGAAGCCCTTGAGGAGGGCGAAGGTTGGCTTGGGAAAACAATTGAGCTTTTAAAGGCAGAAAGCTTTCCCAAAATGTATGCCATCAGCCAGGAGATTGCCCTTTCCTTTTCAAAGAGCAAGGATCTTCCCGTTTTAAGTGCAAAGGTTTTAGAGTTTAAGGACAGTATTTTAAAATTTTTGGAAATCCTTGGCCACAGCTTTGAAAAGCTGTTAAGAGAAAAGGGGAATTTGGTATATTGTGAAATAATAACCAACATAAACTCGGCTGTTGAAGAGCTTGGAAGGAACGTTGGCGCAAATTTAATTGTTGACAATTTGCTTATGAAAATTTTAGAAATAAAGTATAATTATAATCTATAGGAGAAATATGGACGCACTTATAACATTTTCTAACAGCCCAGTTGGCCACTTTATTGAAATTCCAGAAGAAGTTAAGGCTGGAACAATTGTTGTCGTTGAAAGCCCAAGAGGGCTTGAACTTGCAAAGGTTGTTAAAATTAACCCAGCAAAACCAGAGGAAGATTCTGATGACGAAGGGGAAAAAATTTCTTTTGTAAAGATTGCAACCGAGGCAGAAATTAAAACAGACAAAGAGAACTTAAAAGTTAGAGACCAAGTTAAAGAAAAAACAAATCAACTTATCCGCGAGCTTGGCCTGGAAATGAAAATTAGCGGAGTTGATGTAACCCTTGATAAGAGCAAGGCTTCGATATATTTCACCGCAGAAAACCGCGTTGATTTTAGAGAGCTTGTTAAAAACCTTGCCGCGATTTTTAAATTGAGAATTGAACTTCGCCAAATTGGCTCCCGAGATGAAACGCGAATTATGGGCGGGTTTGGCCTTTGCGGAAAGGAATGTTGCTGCAAACAATTTTTAACAGATTTTGAACATGTTTCAGTTAAAATGGCAAAAAATCAAAATCTTTCATTAAATCCAACAAAGATAAGCGGGCTTTGCGGAAGGCTTTTGTGTTGCCTTGGCTATGAAAACGCCCACTATGTTGAAACAAACAAGCTTATGCCAAAAGTGGGTTCAACTGTTGAAACCCCGCTTGGCGAAGGAAAGGTTTTATACAATGATCTTTTAAAAAGAATAGTTCAGGTTAGAATTGGCGACGAAGCCAATTATGAAGTTAAAAACTTTGAACTTTCTCAAATCAAACAGAACAAGGATAAAAATGAATCTAAACCAAAGCGAGAGGCTTGAGGACCTTCAAGTTGGCGGCCTTAAAATAATTCAGGACGGAGAAAAATATTGCTTCACAAGCGACTCCGCAATTTTGGCAAACTGTGTTAGCGCAAAAAAGAGCGACAGGTGCCTTGAAATTGGCTGTGGGAACGGCGTAATCTCAATTCTCGTTGCCCACAAGTGCAACCCAAAAGAAATTGTTGCCTTCGAAGTTCAGCCGTCCGCCGCCCTACTTGCAGACAGAAACGTTGAATTGAACAACTTAAAAGATAAAATAAAGATTGTTCAATCTCCAATTCAGGACTTTAAAAATTATGTCAAACACGAAAGTTTTGATGTTGTTTTCTCCAATCCTCCATATATGAAAACAAATGAAAAAAGCCTTGTTGGAGAGAACAGCTCAAGGGCAATTTCTCGCCATGAAATCCTGCTTTCCTTAAAGGAGTTAATCTTCTGCGCGGCAAAGCTTTTAAAGTTTGGAGGAAAATTTTGTTTTGTCCACAGGCCAGAGCGCCTTTCAGAGATTTTTTCTGAGCTCAAATTAAACAATTTAGAGCCTAAAAAGCTTCTTTTTGTTTCCCCCTCGGAAAGCAAGGCTCCAACAATTGTTCTGATCGAGGCAAGAAAGGGGGCAAAGAGCGGGCTTGAAGTTCTTCCAACACTTATTGCAAACGACAAGGACGGTTCATACATCTATACAATTAAAAAACTTTTGGGAGGAGAAAATGGTTAGTTTTGTTTCAACGCCAATTGGCAACTTGGGTGACATTTCGCTTAGAGCGCTTGAAACGCTAAAGGGCGCAGACATAATTTGTTGCGAGGACACAAGAACCTCCAAAATTCTTTTGAACCACTATAACATAAGCGGAAAAACACTCCTCGCCTACCACAAGTTTAACGAACGCGAGTCAGCAGAAAAAATTTTAAAGCTTGCTCAGGAGGGAAAGGAAATTTGCGTGATTTCCGACGCTGGAACGCCAGGGATTTCAGACCCGGGAGGAATTCTTATAAAACTTCTTGTAGAAAGTGGCGTTGATTACACGCTTGTTCCCGGGCCTTGCGCGCTGATTAGCGGGCTTGTTTTAAGCGGCTTTGACTCCAGAAATTTTTATTTTACCGGTTTTCTTCCAGAAAAGACTTCAGATAAAGAACTTTTAATTTCCCAAATTATAACGCTTAAATCAACGTTGATATTCTATATCTCTCCCCACAACTTAAAGTCTGACATTGAATTTTTGTTTAAAAGTCTTGGAGACAGGCGAGCTTGTTTGATAAAGGAAATTACAAAGCTGCATGAAACAAAAGTTTTCTTCAGCCTTTCAAGCCTTCCGGAAATTGACAGCCGCGGCGAATTTGTTTTGGTTGTTGAAGGAGCAAGCGAAGAGGATTTTTCTAAGATGACGATTATAGAGCATGTAAAATTTTATATCAATCTTGGGTTTGGAAAAAACGACGCGATTAAAAAGGTTGCAAAGGAGCGCGGGGTTAACAAAAACAAGGTTTACACAGAAGTTTTAAAAATTTAAAGAAGGCTTTGCCTTCTTTTTTTTAAATAAAAAGAGCAATTTTTCATATAAATTAACATGAAATATAAAAAATTTTTGAAAAGTTTGAACCCTAAAGATGCAATTGTTTATTACAACTATGACCTCGCGCCCCACACCTCATTTAAAATTGGCGGAAAGGCAAAATATTTCGTTATTGTAAAAAATGAAAAAACCCTAAAAAATCTTCTTTCAAAATGTAAAAAGTTTTTTATTCTTGGCGGAGGAACAAACACCCTGCTCTCATTTAAATATTACAACGGAACGATTATTAAGCTTAGCGGAAATTTTAAAAGAATTTATGTTGGAAAAAACAAACTAACAGCAATGGCTGGCGCAAATCTTTTCTCTCTTTGTAAGCTTGCAAAGGACAACTCACTTAGTGGCCTTGAATTTCTTTATGGAATTCCTGGAACTGTTGGCGGGGCAATTTTTGGGAACGCTGGCGCCTTTGAGGAAGAAATTTTAAGTCGCGTCACGCGTGTTAAGGTTTTTAAAGACGGGAAAATTTTTTGGACCAAGAAATTTTCCTCCTCCCACAGAAACACAAGTTTTAAAAAAGACGGAAGCATAATTTTGGGCGCGCAGTTTTCTCTTTCTCCCGGAGACAAAAAAGAAATTGAAGAAAAAATGAAAGATCTTTTGGCGAGAAGAAAACAAACCCAGCCCTATGGCGCATTTTGCGCGGGAAGTATCTTTAAAAGACTTAAAGTTGACGGCCTAACAATATTTCCTGCAAAAATAATTGACAACCTGGGGCTAAAAGGTGTTAAAATAGGAGGGGCGAAAGTCAGCGAGAAACACGCGGGGTTTATTGTAAACTTTGAAAAAGCCTCGGCAACAGATGTTATCAGGCTGATTAAAAAAATCAAAAAAATTGTCTATAAAACAAACAAATTAAAACTTGAAGAAGAAATTATAATCTTTGGAGGAAAGAGGCTTGATTTTAACGGGAGATTTCCACACTCACACACCCTTCAGCCACGGAAAGGGAACAATTTTAGAAAATGCGATTTCGGCAAAGAAAAAGGGCCTTAAAGCAATTGCAATAACAGACCACGGCTTTAATCATAAACTTTATGCGATGAAGAGAACAGATCTTGATGAGATGAGAAGGCAATGTTTAGAGGCCGAAAAGTTGACTGGCGTCAAAGTTTTGCTTGGCGTTGAGGCGAACTTTATTTCAAACGATGGAACGATTGATTTAAATGAAGAGGATTTTTCCAAGCTGGATTTGATCATTGTTGGCCAGCACAAGTTCGTGACCGCAAAAACTTTTAAGGACCAGTTTAGCCTTTTTGTTAGAAACAATCTTTCAAAAATTTTTCCAATTTCAAAGAAAAAACTTGAGAAAAACACAAACGTCTATCTTCAAGCTTTAAAGAAATATAAAATAGACATTCTCTCTCATCTAAATCGAGGAATGAGAGTGGACACCCTTAAAGTTGCCCTTGCCGCAAAGGAGGCGGGAACACTTATTGAACTTAACGGCAAGAAAATTTTCTTCACGGACGAAGAGATGGTTGAAATGGCAAAGGCTGGAGTAAAATTTATTTTAGATTCTGATGCCCACAGTGCAGAGCGTGTAGGCGAAGTTAACAATGCAATTGCACTTATAACCCGCCTTAACATTCCGCTTGACTTAATTGTTAACATTGACAAATTGCCTCAGTTTAAAAAGGAGGAAAAATAGTTGGAGTCCTTTTCTAAAGCAACCAAAGCAGAGCTACTTTCTGAAAACGCAAAAGTTTCCAGCGCTTTTTTCTTTGGCCTCTTTGTTTCAAGCGGAAGCTATGACGAGGAGGGAAATGTTGAAATCACAACAGATTTGACAAGCCTGTTTTCGTTTTGCAAAAAAAATTTAAAAATATTATTGAAAAAATATGAAATTAATGAAAATATTGATGAAAATATTCAAAATTTAGAGAGTTTTAAAATAAATAATAAAATTTTTTATAAAATTATTTTTAAAAATAATATTTTGGAAAAATTGTTTGAAAAATATGGCTTAAATATTGAAAATAATATAGAAAATAATTTACATTTAATTTCTGAAAAAAATGAGGATATAAAAAATTTTTGCAAGGGAATGTTTATTGGCTGCGGAACGTCAAGCATAAAAATTAGCCAAAAGCCAAACGAAAAGACCTCGAGCGGCTATCATCTTGAATTCGCATCCAAAAGCCTTCCTCTTCTTCGGGAGTTCGCCCACATTTTGGCGCAGTTTGACATCTTCCCAAAATTAATTAAGAGAAAGAACATCTATGTCCTATATTTAAAAGACGCAGCCCAAGTTTCAAACTTGCTTGCATTAATTGGCGCTAATAGCTCCGTTTTAACTCTTGAAAATGAAATTGCAAAGAGAGATTTTAGAAACAAGATCAACCGCCAAACAAACTGTTTGAGTGCAAACATTTCAAAAACAGTTGACGCAAGCCTTAAACAGCTTGAGGCAATTGAAAAGATTGACAGAAAAATTGGCCTTTCCGCTCTTCCGCCAGATCTTGAAGAAGTTGCCCTTCTTAGACTTGCAAATCCAGAGGAACCGCTTTCCTCTCTTCTCCTTCTTTCCAACATTAAATTGACAAAAAGCGGGCTTAATCACAGGCTTAGAAAAATTGTTTCGATTGCTGAAAAATTATAGAATTTTCACTTGCAAAAAAACCTTTAAAGGGTGTAAACTAAACCTATGGAAAAATTTGTTCATCTTCATAACCACACTGAGTTTAGCCTTCTGGACGGATGTGCAAGAATTAAACAACTTGTTGAAAAAACAAAGGAGCGCGGATGGGATGCAGTTGCAATAACAGACCACGGAAACATGTATGGCGCTCTTCAATTTTATTCTGCCTGTTTGGCCGCAGGAATCAAGCCAATTATTGGAACGGAGTTCTATCTCTGCGACAATCTTCATGTTAAGGCTGGGAAGCAAAAGCTTTACCACCAAATTTTGCTTGCAAAAAACAACACAGGCTATAAAAACCTTTTAAAATTAAATTCAATTGCCTTTAAAGACGGCTTCTATTATAAGCCAAGAATTGACTTTGACACGCTCAAAGAGCACAGCGAGGGCCTAATTTGTTTAAGCGCTTGCTTGGCCGGGAAAGTTCCTCAATCAATTTTGCTTGGTCAATTTGAAGAGGCAGAGCGTGCGGCAAAGTGGTTTAAAGAGGTTTTCGGGGAAGATTTTTACTTGGAAGTTCAAAACCACGGCCTCTCTGAGCAGCAGGAAGTTAACAAATTTTTAAGAGTTCTTTCCGATAAATTAAACATTAAACTTGTTGCAACAAACGATTGCCATTACATTGAAAAGTCCGATGCAAAGATGCAAGACGTTTTGATGTGCGTTCAAATGGGAAAGAGAATTGACGACCCAGACCGGCTTAAGTTTGAAACAGACGAATTTTATTTCAAAACTTATGACGAAATGAAAGAAGCTATGGCTGGCTTTGAAGACGCCCTTGCAACAACGCTTGAAATTGCGGATAAATGCGACGTCATCATTAGGTCCAAAGCCCATGGAGATATTCCCGGGATTGATGAAAAATATGTCATGCCGGCAAACGAAAATTACATTCCGCCCTATCACCCAGAAAACGGAATGACTTGTTATGAATATTTAAGGCACTTGACTTTTGAGGGCTTAAAGAAAAAATATAAAGAAATAACTCCTGAGATCATGCAAAGGGCGGAGAGCGAGCTTGAGATAATTCATTCTCAAGGTTTTGTTGAATATTTCCTTGTCGTTTGGGATTATATCAATTATGCAAGAGAAAACGGAATTCCCGTTGGCCCAGGAAGAGGAAGCGGCGCGGGAAGTATTGTTGCTTATGCAAGCGGAATAACTTTGGTTGACCCGCTTAAATATGATTTAATCTTTGAAAGGTTTATCCATAAAGAGCGCGTTTCCATGCCGGACTTTGACGTTGACTTCGATTACGACAGAAGGGGCGAAGTTATTGACTATGTTAGAAGAAAATATGGCGAGGATAACGTTGCGCTCATCGTAACATTTGGAACAATGGCCGCAAAAAACGCAATTAGAGATGTTGCAAGAACACTTAACATGCCATATTCAGAGGCAGACAAAATTTCTAAATTAATTCCAAACCGCCTTCCAGCTGGGATAAAGAAACCCCCGGTTTTAAAATATTATTTTGGAACAACGGGAAAGGAAGAGAACAACAAATACATAATCCCAGAGCTTAGAGAGCTTTATGAGCAAGACCCAGCAGTTAAAGAAATTGCGGACATGGCAATTAAGCTTGAGGGAAGCCCAAGAAACACTTCAACTCACGCAGCGGGCGTTTTAATTGCCCCAACCAGAGTTGACGACTATGTTCCTCTTGCAAGAAACGATGAAGATATAACAACTCAATATAACATGATTGAGCTTGAACAGCTTGGCCTTTTAAAAATGGATTTCCTTGGACTTAGAACGCTTACGGACATTGACAAGGCAATTAAATATGTCAAACAAAACAAGGGAATTGACATAGATTTTTATGCAATGGAATATGACGATAAAAACGTTTATGACCTTATAAGCAGCGGAAAAACAGACGCAATTTTCCAACTTGAAAGTGACGGAATGAAGCGCTTTATGAGGGACCTTAAACCAGACTGTTTGGAAGACATAATCGCCGGCGTTTCACTATATCGCCCAGGCCCAATGGATTCAATTCCGAGATACATAAAAAACAAGCAAAACCCAAGCGAAATTAAATATGCCCACCCGTGCCTAGAGCCAATTTTGAATGTTACCTATGGTTGCATCGTCTATCAAGAACAAGTTATGAAAATCTTCCAGGTTATGGGTGGATATTCAATGGGCCAAGCGGACAATGTTAGGCGAATTATGGGCAAGAAAAAAGTTGAAAAGATGCCAATTGAGAAGAAGAAGTTTATTGAAGGTTGGGAGGATCCGACCGGAAGGGCTTCAATTCCTGGCGCGCTAAAGCTTGGAATCAGCAGAGAGGTTGCAGAACAAGTTTTCTCAGAAATGGAATCTTTTGCCCAATACGCCTTCAACAAGTCCCACGCCGCCGCCTATGCCTTTTTGTCCTACCAGACAGCATATTTAAAGTGTTACCACGAAATTGAGTTTTTGTGTTCCGTTCTCAACAACAGAATAACAAACTCCGATGAAATTAAAAAGTATGTTACCTATGTCAAAGAGGAAGGTTTCAAAGTCTTTCCCCCAGACATCAACAAGAGTCAAACATATTTTTCTGTTGAAGATGGAAACTTGCGTTTTGGCCTTGCAGCCGTTAAAAATGTTGGAATTTCGCTCATTGAGAGCATAATTGAAGAGCGAGAGAAAAACGGACAGTTTAAAGATTTTATGGATTTTATCAAACGCGTTGACGCCCAGGCAAGAAACAAGCGCTGCTTGGAAAGCCTAATTCTCTCCGGAGCATTCGATTGTTTTGGACTCCACCGCTCCCAACTTATGAGCGTTTATGAAACGGCCGTAAGCAGAGTTAGCGCAGAAGCAAAAAAGCAGGCAACAGGCCAATTCTCTCTCTTTGACACCTCTGATGACTCATCTCTTGAGGACAAGCTTGACTATCCTAACATAAAAGAATTTAACAAGGAATCACTTTTAAAGTTTGAAAAGGAAGTTGTTGGAATTTATCTTTCGGGTCATCCGCTAGATGATTATCTTGATAAATTTAAGCAATACAATTTCAACACCAGCATGTTGGATACAACTTCAGATGTCGAGGAGGGCGATCATCTTGAAGAGGAACAGTCGGAGCAATTTATAAATTCTGGCCTTGAAAACGACATGAGAGTTGTTTGCGGGGGAATAATTTCCGATATAAGAAAAACAATGACAAAGAGCGGAAACAAGGAAATGGGCTTTGCCAAACTTGAAGACCTTTATGGGACAATTGATTTAACAATTTTCCCCGGGCCATATCGAAACGTAAAACACCTTTTAGTTGAAGATTCAATGGCAACAATAAAGGGAAAACTTAACTTTAGAGATGGCGAAAAACCCTGCATTATTGTTGATGAAATTTTGCCCTGGAAGGCAGAACAAAAGCCGGCGGAGGAAAAGATTGAAAAGCTCTATTTAAAATTTAATGTAACAGACATTCCTCTTTACAACACAATTGCTGGAATAATAAATTCCTATCCCGGCAAAAGCGAAGTTTTTGTTCGCTGCTCCGAAACGGGAAATGCGTTTAAAATGAACAAAGAGGTTTCAATTTCTCAACATCTTCTCGGCGAGCTTTTGGGAGTTTTGGGTGAAGATGATGTCATTGTTAAATAGGAGGAAAAATATGAAAGTTGGAATTTTAACAAGCGGCGGGGATGCGCCAGGAATGAACGCCTTTATTTCAAAGTTTACAACCTTGGCAACAGCAGCCGGCTTTGAGGTCATTGCTTTTAAGTTTGGCTATCAGGGTTTAATTGACAACTCAACAAAACCGCTGACAAGAGAAGACGTTTCTAACATCGCCCATCTTGGCGGAAGTAATATAAAAAGCACGAGAAGCAGCGAGTTCTTAACAAAGCAGGGCTTTAAACGCGCAATTCAAAACATCAAATTAAATGAAATAGATTGTTTGGTTATTCTAGGCGGTGACGGAACCCTTCGCGGAGCGAAGGAGCTTTCAGTCGCAGGAATTAAAGTTATTTACATCCCGGCGACAATTGACAACGATCTTTCCTACACAGATCAAACCCTTGGTTTCGACTCGGCCGTAAACGCCGCTGTTGACGCAATTGACAAAATTAAGCAAACAATGCTTTCTTTAAACAGAATTTTCATCTGCGAAGTAATGGGCCGCCACTGCCCCGACATTGCAATTAGCAGCGCAATTGCAACAGATGCAACAATTTTAATAACGGAGGCAAAAAACTTTTCTTTTAAAGAAACCATCTCAAAAATTAAAGAAGCAATTGAGAGCGGAGAAGAAGCTCCGTCAATTGTAATTAGAGAAAACATCTTGGACGTCTTTGAGCTTGCTAAAAAAATTCAAAACGAACTTGACATTGAAACAAGAGCCTGCCGAATTGGCTATGTTCAAAGAGGAACATCCCCCTCTGTTATGGATAGAATTTTGGCAAGAAAATTTGCTCAAGCTGTCCTGGATTTAATTTCCTCAAAAAAATTTAATCGCGCAGTTGGCCAAGTTAAAAACAAAATAATAACCAAAAACTTAACAGAAATTTAAAAACCGGATAGCTCCGGTTTTTTTAATCATTGGGGCTGTTTTTTTGACCAAACTTTTCTGCTAGCTCATCTTCCTTTTGTTCCATTCCCTTTAGATTGAGTCTGTCCTTAACAATATTAATCTTGCCTTTTTGCCTGATTGCAGAAATAACAAGCCAGATTGCGGCAAAGCCAAAGAGAATATAAATTATTCTGCTAAAAATATTTGCCTGAGTTCCAAAGAAGCCTGCAATTATATCATATTGAAGCATTCCAATGCTAAGCCAGTTTACACTTCCGAATAAAACAATTATAAAAGAAACGAATGTAATCATATTTAATCTCCGAATATAGTTTTTTTCAATTTTGGGTTTTTTATTCTGGCAGTGCAAATTGATTCCCCTTCTTCCTCTTGGTATACTCTCTTAAAAAGGAGATTTTATGGATTATAGCTTAGAACTTGTTAAGTTGGAAGAACTAGAAAAGCGTTTAAACTCGCTGAGCAAAACAATTAAATCTGAAAGTTCTGAAATTGTTTCACTTTCAGAATATGTTTCATTGATTTATGAAATGGTAAAGCTTTTGCGCCTCAATGTCGACGCAATTTTCCAAGCAGATGAAAGCTTTTATAATTATGTATTAACATATAACATAACAGCAAAAACTTTGGGAAGCGGCGCGGTTGAGTCTGACAGAATATATTTCATGTGCAAACCAAATGTAAAGCTATTTATAAAAGTTAAAGCAGAAATATATTTTGAAAATTTTAGAAGTTCTTCAGATGGATATTTTAAAGCTTTTCTAAATACAACAGACCAAGTTGGAGGGCTTATTTATGAGGAGTTATATGACGATTTTCCTCTCAACACTACACAAACCAAAACAATCGAATTTACATATGAATTCACGCCAACAGAAGAAACAAACAGCTTATTGTTTGTTGTTAAAGGTCTTGGAACGCTTGCTTTCTATGGGACATCTGGCTTTAATGATCTTCAAGTTGAAATCTACGGATATAATGTAATAAATATAACAAGAGACTATGGATTTAAGCTTTTTATAACCAAAACACACTATTATTTAACTAAAAATTTTGTAGATCATATTGAATACGCTAAGATGCCAATTGATCAAGTTGATCTTTCAACCGGCTTCACAACACTTGCAGATTTCGCCCCGGGAATTTCAACATATGGCAATCCCGTTAGAGTTTTTAATGGAACATATGTCCCCTGTGTTGAATACAATTCAGAAACCGACACGGTTTTTATCAACAGCGAAAAAGAAATGTTCTACATTTGTTACAGTTATGGAAACCGGGTTATTTATGTTCAAATAAATTTATATTCTGGCGATGATAATGAAGACAATATTCCAATACGATGTGGACAGGGCTACACAATTGGCCATCCATATGCAAAAACAGAGTTACCATATAATATAGGTTGTATTAACACCTGTATAGACAGTCGAGCAAGATTTAGAGTTTCAACCTATCCAGACGAAATGTACATTAGATATAAACATGCCAATATAGTTGACGAATACATTGAACTGGTTTCAATTTTTGCAAAGGACTGGGAGGACAACATTGGAAGTCGAGATCCGTGCTTCTTGGCCGTCAAACCAAATCTTGAAATTTGGTTTCACAATGGCTATGACGCAACCCAACGCTTTCTTGTTGCAAAAGGCTATCAAGTTAACGGCTTTATGCAAAGTGATCGTTCAATTAATGTTTACTATCGTTGGCTCAACACCGTGTATAAAAGACATCTAAGCTATGACTCTGCAACAGGAGAACATTCTCTTGACGAGGCCGTTGAAGTTTTTGAAGATACTTTTGAAATTCTAGAAGGCTATGGAGACGACTATTTCATAAACAAACTTGGAACTTGGGAATATGTAAACCCTTCATCAACAACAACTTGATAATTCCCTTCCTTATTTTAAACAAATAAATTTGCCGCTAGAATATGGAAAACAAAGCAAACAAGCACGTCCCGGCCAAGCGGCACAAAAAAAACCAAGCAAACTCTGCTTGGTTTTTTTTAATTTTTTAAAACTGTTTTAAACATCCGTCCTCGTGTAAGTTCCTGCTCCGGAGAAACTTGTTACAACTTCTCCGTCCTTTTCCCATGTTCCATAGGTTGGAAGCGCCGCGCTCAAACTTGAACCCGCCTCGACAACAATTTCGGTTAAGTTTGTCAAATTGCTATTTGTAAACAAATTGCTTGGAAGAGTTGTTACATTTGATCCAAGAGTTAGCTTTGTTAAGTTTGAGCAACTTCCAAAAAAGTTTGAATCTATAGTTTCAATATTTCCTTCTAATATAATTTCTTTTAATGCAAAACAACCTGTAAAAGCTGATCGTGAATAAATCGGTATTACTAGTTCGGTTAAACTAGCCGGCAAAGTAACTGATGCTAAACTACTGCAGTCTGCGAAAGCTCCAGATCCAATATCAACAACCCCCTCTGGAATGTTTATTGAAATTAAACTAGTACAGTATTGAAAAGCCAGGTCACCAATTAAAGTTAATGTAGTTGGAAGGCTTATTGATGTTAAAGCATTACAGTTATTAAAAGTATTCGAGCGAATTTCTGTTACTCCTTCTGGAATACTTATTGATGATAGATTACTACAATTACTAAAAGCAGAACCGCCAATTATTGTTATGTCACTTGGTAAATCAATTGATGTTAAATTAGTACAATTTCTAAAAGCACCATCTGAAATTATTCTGCAGCCCTCAGGAAAATTAAATTCGGTTATAGTAGTGTTCGCAACAACAACTAAGATTAAATGGTTATTTGTTTCGTTGCCTAAATATTTATTATTGTCAGAATCTGTATAATAAATTAGAGCATTGCATCTGTTGACTACAGAATCGCCAAGTTTTTTTAGGCTTTCAGGAATGCTGATTGAAGTCAATGACTCACAAGTTTCAAAAGCCCCATTTCCGATTGAAACCACTCCTTCGGGAATGCTAATAGAAGTTAAAGAAGAACTGTTGCTAAGAGCAAAATTGCCAATTGAATAAACTCTGTAAGAGCTATCTCCGCTTGTTACTGTTGGAGAAATTGTGTAATCTCCGCCCTGGAAGCTCGAATCCATACCTGTAATCTCGGCAAGTTTTGCTTCATTGTAGAAGGTATAGATCAAATCTCCATCCGTTTGGCTGGTTGAGGTTGTTGAGTTAAAGAGGGCGTAGTAATCCCTTGGAGAATCTTGGGAAACTTCAAAAGTGTAGGTTGCATCAATTGAGACAATTTCCATTGTGTTTGGGTCGGTTGATGTTGCCCAAGCTATAAAAGTTTTTCCATCTTCCGGAGAAGCACTCAAGGTTGCAGTTGTCCCTGGAGCATAAAGACCGCCCCCGGAAACGGTTCCTAGGCTTGGATCATTGCTGTAAACATTGATTTGTTTCATCTGGGATTCGTCTGTTAAGGTTATTAAAATATCATAGATTGCGTCTGTTACAGAAACATTTGGGTTTTGGAGAGAGACGGTTACAAGAAAGGTGACCGTGCTTGTTCCGGAGCCAGTTGATGGAGAGAGGGTTGCTGAGGTTGAGGCTTCGTTTTCTTTGGTTATGGATATATCTATGTTCTCTATTGAAGCAATTTGGTTTTGAATTGAAACCCCAAGGCTTCTCTCGTCGCTTAGGTTTTCAACTGTTACCTCAATTTCAATTGGAGTTCCAGAGGTGTTGAAAACTAAGTCTAGGTTTTCCCACTGTTTTATAATATCCGTCCCTTCTGAGGCGTCTTTGCCCTCGGAGAAGATTAGGGGTTGAAGAGTTGGGTTGGAATCCATTCCAGTAACTGTTCCAGTTACCTTTGCATAGACGTTTGTTGCCTGGAACTTGACTGTTCCTCCAAGAGAAACGTTTGCTTGGGTTGCCGCCCAAACGCCAACTATTACTATTGTTAAAATTAAAACAAACGCTGAGATTGATGAGATTAATTTTGTTTTTAGTGTCATAACTTTTTCCCCTTTTAACTATCTTTTGTATTTTACACTATTTTATTTATTTCTTGTTAACGCTTTTCCGTAAACAAGCTTTCCTCAAAAATTAGTCTCTGGTTTTCCAACACTCAAGGCAAATCTTAAAATGTCAAGGCAATTTAAAACGACCGCCAAAGAACTGCTCAACCAAAAAACTTTCGTGGTTTTACATGCTTATTGTACTGCCCCCCCTGTCAAGTTTTTTGAGGCGTTTTTTGAAAATTTTTTTGTTTTTTTCCCTTTTTCTCCTTCCTGCCCCCGCCCTTTTCGGGGTCGGGGGTTAAAAGAAGGAATTTAATCTTTGATTAAAAATTTTTATTTTAAGAAAGTACTAAAACTCAAAGATAAAAAAACAAGAAGGAAAACCTTCTTGCTAAAAACTTAATTTAGTCGTTTTTATCGTTTTTGTCCTCCGGCTTTTGTTCGCCTTTCATTTTGCGAATTACCTTTTTGGCCGTTGGCTCTGCTGAAGATTCTTTTTTTTCTTCAACTGCGGCCACCTTTTCTTCCTTGCTTTTATCTTCTTTTAATTTTTCTTTTTGCTTTTCGTCTGAAGTTTGGCCACCCTCGGTTTCAGCCTTCTTCTTTGGCCTTCCCCTTGGTTTTTTGGTTTCAACCTTTTCAACTTCTTCAATTTTCTTTTCAATTTCGGCCTCAACCTTTGCCTCTTTTTCTTCGGAAAGATTTTGGCTTTCTTCTAGCTTTTTGCCGAGCTCTTCTCGCGATTTTTTAAGCTGCTCAAACTCCTCTTGCGTTATGACCCCGGCCTTTAAAAGCATTTCGGCAGTTTTAATCTTTTCGTCCAATTGCCTTAATTTCTTTGCAATTTCAACGTCCATTCTCCCCTTTTCTTCCTTTTTCTTGCGAAGCTCTGCCTTCTTATCCATTTCTGCAACAATCTCTTCAACTGCTTTTCCAGCCATGATCATATCAACTTCTTCTTTATATATTGTTTCTTTTAGAAGAAGAATTTCTGACATTCTGTCCATAAGTTTTCTATTTTCTTTTAAAATTTTTGTTGCACGGTCATAGCAGCTTTTCAATATTTCTCTAATTTCCTCGTCAATTGTTGCCGCTGTTTTTTCGCTGTATTTTGACTGGCTTTGATAGTCCCTTCCAAGGAACGGCTGAGTTGAAGTGTCATAGCCAACAAAACCAAGAGCTTTGCTCATTCCCCATTCGGTTACCATTCTTCTTGCAATCTCGGTTGCTTGCTGAATGTCGTTTTGGGCCCCAGTTGAGATATCTCCAAAGACAAGCTCCTCTGCAATTCGACCTCCCATGCACATTGAAATTTGATCTAAAAGCTTTTTATATGTCACATGGTTGTCGTCTTCATTTGGCCTGCTCATTGTGTAGCCTGCGGCCATTCCCCTTGGAATTATTGAAACTTCTTGAACCTCGTCACAGTTTGGAAGAAGCTTGCCCAAAATTGCGTGGCCGGATTCATGATAGGTTGTAATTTTTTTATCCCTTTCCGTTACCAAAAGACTTTTCTTTTGAGGGCCCATGATAACTTTATTAATTCCCTCAGTCAAATCAGACATTATTATCTTAGGTCTATTCGCCCTTGCTGCCAAAATTGAGGCTTCGTTTAACATGTTCTCAATGTCTGCGCCGGTGAAACCGCTTGTAATACGCGCCAGCGTTTGATAGTCAACTTCGTCGTCAATTGGCTTGTTTCGTGCGTGAATCTTAATTATTGCTTCGCGGCCACGAACATCTGGAACATGGACATATATTTGCCTGTCAAACCTTCCAGGTCTAAGCAAAGCAGGATCCAATACGTCGCTTCTGTTTGTTGCAGCCAATACAATTATTCCTTCGTTTGCTTCAAACCCATCCATTTCAACCAAAAGCTGGTTAAGGGTTTGTTCTCTTTCGTCGTTGCCTCCGCCAAGGCCTGTTCCCCTTTGGCGACCAACGGCGTCAATTTCATCTATAAATATTATACAAGGTCTTGACTTCTTTGCTTGATCAAACAAGTCTCTAACCCTTGAAGCTCCAACACCAACGAACATTTCAACAAAGTCTGAGCCACTTATTGAAAGGAACGGAACGTTGCTTTCCCCGGCAACGGCCTTTGCCAGCAAGGTTTTACCTGTTCCTGGAGGGCCAACCAAAAGAACCCCTTTTGGTATTCTTGCCCCAAGATCCGTAAACTTTTGAGGATTCTTCAAAAACTCAACAACTTCCTGAAGCTCTGCCTTTTCTTCATCTGCGCCCGCAACATCACTAAATCTCACCTTAACATTGTCGTTTGAGCGCGCGCGACTTTTACCAAAAGACATCGTTCCCGCATTGCCCTTCAAGATTGCCCTAAGCAAGAAATATCCAATTATTAAGATTATTGCCAAGCTAATGTATGGCATTATAGTTGACAAGAACGATTCCCTTGTCGGCTCTGCGTTATACGAAATTGTAACAACAGGGTCATTTGCAACATTAATTGCATCCTTTATATCTTCATAGTCCTTTTGCAAAGCTATTTCGCAGTAATAATCTGAATATGAAGGGAAGTTTTCATCTGAAATCTCAGAATCTTTTATCCTCGCCCTAAAAACACCGTTGTAATAGTAGACGTCGGTAAATTCCCCATTTTCAATCTTTTCCTGAAACTCTGTTATAGTAATTTTTTCTCCGTAGGAGCCAGTTCCAGAAAATGCAGACCAAAGCAAAAGAACAATCAAAATAACAAGTATTGTTATCCAAATTATTTTTCCATAGTTCGGTTTTGTTTCTTTCATAATTCTCCTTATATATATTTTCTTATAAAAACAAAATTATTCTACCATTTTATTTTATATTTTGCAAATAAACTTGTTTATAATTGGCCAATTTTGCTCGATTTTTGGCCTAAAAAATCTTTGATGAGAGCGATTTTTGAGTATTTATTTGAACATTTTCCCGTTTAACCAAAAACGGCTCTCGTTTAAGAATTTTGGCTTTTTTGTTTCACGTGAAACATTTTGCCTATTTTTTGTTTAATAATGTTAAATCTTTTAATGTGAGAGTCTTTTTGTTAATAAGCTGGATCAACTCAGCAATTCTATCTAAATCATCCTTGCTATAATAATCTATGTAGATTCTTCCCTTATTATCATTTCCAATTGCCGAGACTTTTGTTGCAAAAGTTCTCTGCATTTCCTCAATCATTGCCTTCAACTCTATGCTTTGCTCAGCTTTTGGCCTTTCCTTTGCAGGGTTTAGAAGATTTTTAACCAATTTTTCCAAATCTCTAACCGAGAGTTTTTTTGCAACTGCCGTTTGCGCAACCTTTGTTTGCTCAAGAGAACTACTCAAAGGAATCAAGCACCTTGCATGGCCAGCACTTAGTTTGTTGTTTTCAATCATATCAACAACATCGGAAGGAAGCGTCAACAGCCTAAGCGTGTTGGCAATTGCGGGACGGCTTTTTCCAATTCTGTCTGCAACAGCCTCCTGAGTTAAATCATACTCGTCCATCAATTGTTTAATAGCCCTTGCCGCCTCTATTGGGTTCAAATCTTCCCTTTGAAGGTTTTCAATAATGGAGATTTCTTTGATTTGTTTCGGCGTATAGTTTCTGATAAAAGCCGGAATCTGGGTTAAGCCTGCAATTTTTGCCGCGCGCCAACGCCTTTCACCAGCAATTATCATATATTTTCCGTCTTCCGCACGATTTAAAACAATTGGCTGAATTATCCCGTGGGTTTTAATTGACATTGCAAGCTCTTTTAAAGCTGTTTCATCAAAATTCTTTCTTGGTTGGTTTGGGTTGGCATATATCAATGATATGTCAACTCCTTCAATTCCGTTATCCGGTTTTGTTTCACGTGAAACATTTTCTTCTCGTTCCTCCCTCTCTTCCTCTTCGTCATAGATGGAGAGCAGGGCATTTAACCCTTTTCCTAAACCCTTTTTAATCATTTGTTCCTCCTAATCTTATTTTTGGTGTTATCTTTGTGTACTTATCATTGTTGCGTTGTAATATCTCTTCAGCCAAATCTAGGTAGGCTTTAGCCCCTTTTGAAGAAGCATCATACATGCCAATTGGCGTTCCGTGGCTTGGGGCCTCCGCCAGCCTTATATTTCTTGGAATCGAGGTTTCAAAAACCTTTTTGCCAAAGAAGGCTTTGATTTCTTCGCTAACTTGGCTTATTAGATTGCTCCTGGAATCCTTCATTGTCAAAACAACGCCCTCAATGTCCAAACTTGGGTTCAAATGCTTCTTTACCAGCTTAATTGTGTTCATAAGTTGGGTCAAACCCTCAAGAGCGTAAAACTCGCATTGAATTGGAATTACAATTGAGTTGCAGCTTGTTAGAGCATTGACCGTTAAGAGCCCAAGGGAAGGAGGGCAGTCAATAAATATGTAGTCATACCTATCCTTAATCCTTGAAAGCCTGTTCTTTATAACGTTTTCCCTGTTTGGCATTTGAACCAAATCAATTTCCGCCCCCGCAAGGTCAATTGTCGCAGGAACAAAATCCAACCCGGGGACCTCGGTTGAGACAATGACTTCGTCTATTATTGCATCACCATCTATGACGTTGTAAATGGTTTTTGTTGAACTTGTCTTTTCAATTCCAACACCGCTTGTTGCGTTTCCCTGAGGGTCGAGGTCTATTAAAAGAACCCTTTTCCCCATGGCAGCTATGTATGCCGCAACGTTGACACATGTTGTTGTCTTCCCAACGCCACCTTTTTGGTTTGCAAAGGCAATTATTTTTCCCATAAAATATCTCCTTTGTTAAAAACTATTAATATATTAACAGAAATAATAAAAAACGCAAATTAGATTTGCGTTTTTTGCTTTAGATTGGCTCTTTTCGCGGCTTATTATTGCGCCTTGGGTATAAATTTGGCGTGCGCCGTTCTTTTTTAAAAATTAACAGATTGTTATTTCTATCTTGAATTTGATAAGGATACTTAGTTTCCAGCTCCAAACCAAAAACCTCAATTGCTTTCTTTGCCAAAGCCAGTTCCTCTTCCGCAGAACTTCCCTTGTATGCAATAACTTTTCCGCCAATTTTTGTCAGCGGCGAGCAATATTCCAAAAGCGTGCTGAGCGGGGCAACCGCCCTTGATACGCAGACATCAAACGCTTCTCTGTGCTCCTGGGCAAAATCTTCTGCGCGCGCGTGGACAGCAATCGCGTTTTCCAACCCCAGCATTTCAATTGCTTCATTCAAAAAGTCAACCTTCTTTGAAACGCTGTCGATCATTGTAATCTTCAAATCTGGCCTTGCAATTTTTAATGGAATTCCCGGAAATCCTCCGCCAGAACCAACATCGACTATAGTGACGCCCTCTTCGATGTAGGGTAGGGCAGAGAGCGAATCGAGAACGTGTTTTTCAACATATTCCTCTTCTGAAACGATTCGCGTCAAATTAAATTTCTTGTTTGTTTCAATTAAAAATTTGTAGAAAGCAATAAAACTTTCAATTTGATCGTCATTTAAGGCGATGTTCGCGCCTTTTAGCGCCTCTTTCAACATTTCTCTCATTTCTTCCTCGTTTTTAAATAGATGGACAAAACAGTTATGTCCGCCGGGGAGACGCCGGAGATTCTGGATGCTTGGCCGAGAGTTTCCGGGCGAATTTTGTTCAATTTTTGTTGAGCCTCAATTCTAAGGCCCTTTATCTTGGAATAATCTTCAACTTCAACAAGCGAAACTTCCTCTTGCTTTTTCAATTTTTCAATTTCATCGTTTTGCTGTTTAATATATCCGCTATATTTAACCTCTGTGTTGATTGTGTCCATAAACCTTGTTTCTTCCTCGGAAAACAGGCCATATGTTTTATTTAATTTATAGATGTCAATGTTGTTTCGCTTTAGAAGATCAATTGCTTTAATTGATCCAGAGGGAATTGGCTCTTGGTTTTCTTTTAGGAATTTTTTTGTTTTTTCGTCGATTTTTATCAAAATTTCAAGTTTTTTTCGCATTTTTTCAAGGATTTCTTGTTTTTTCTTGAAAAGTTGATATCTCTCATCACTTACAAGCCCAATTTTTCTTCCAATTTCTGTCAGGCGGGAGTCGGCGTTATCTTGCCTTAAAACAAGCCTAAATTCGGCGCGGCTTGTCATCATTCTGTAAGGCTCGTTTGTTCCCTTTGTTACAAGGTCGTCAATTAAAACGCCAATGTAGGCCTCGTTGCGCTTTAAAACAAGAGCGCTTTTGCCGTCCAGTTTTAAACTTGCATTTATCCCCGCAACAAGCCCCTGGGCCGCCGCCTCCTCATAGCCACTTGTTCCATTTATCTGCCCGGCAAAGAAAAGGCCTGAAATCTTTTTGCTTTCAAGCGAAGGGGAAAGCTCTTGGCTATTTATGCAGTCATATTCAATTGCATAGGCGTTTCTCATAATTTGAGCGTTTTCAAGGCCCTCAATCGAGGCATACATTTCGTTTTGAACATCCGCCGGAAGCGAAGTGCTAACACCTTGAACATAAATTTCGTTTGTTGAAAGAGCTTCAGGCTCCAAGAAAATTTGGTGGCGCTCTCTGTTTGGAAAGCGAACAATTTTGTCCTCAATTGATGGACAATATCTTGGCCCAACGCCCTTTATTTCCCCGCTGAACATTGGGGCCCTTTTTAAATTCTTTAAAATTATTTCATGTGTTTTTAAATTTGTTGCCGTTTCAAAGCAAATTGCAACATTTTTGTTCGGGTTTTTCGACAGGGGAGAGAAACTAATTCCATCCGTTCCCTCTTGCGGCGCAAGCTTTGAAAAATCTATTGTTCGCCCGTTTATCCTTGCCGGCGTTCCCGTTTTAAATCTTCTGATTTCAAAGCCAAGGTCCAACAAGCTTTGGGTCAGCCCGTTTGCGCTTGCAAAGCCGTTTGGGCCAATGTTTTGAGAAAACTCGCCAATTATAATTCTGCTTTTAAGATAAACCCCGGTTGCAACAACAACTGCGCCGGCTAAAAAACTTTCGCCAAGGGAGGTTTTCACGCCGACAACCTTCTCGTTTTCAACCAAAATTTCTGTAACTTCTGCCTGCTTTAAAAAGACGTTTGGGTTTTCCTCCAACACTTTTTTCATTCGGCAGTGATATGCAATTTTGTCAACTTGAGCCCTAAGGCTGTGGACCGCGGGCCCCTTCCCCTCGTTGAGCATTCTGATTTGAATTGAGGTTTCGTCCGCATTTATCCCCATTTCGCCGCCAAGGGCATCGATTTCACAAACCAGATGGCCCTTTGCTGTTCCGCCAATTGACGGGTTGCAAGCCAAAAACGCAACAGAATCCAGGTTTAAGCACGTTAGGAGAACTTTTTTCCCAAGGCGCGCGCCAGCAAGGGCAGCTTCGCAACCCGCATGGCCAGCACCAATTACAATCATGTCAAATTTAGTTTCCATTTGCTATTTCCCCAAACAGAATTTGGAAAATATCTCGTCAATAATTTCCTCTGTTTCTGTTTCTCCTGTAATTTTTCCAAGCTCATTCCAAACCCTTTTTATCTCAAAGGCAACAACATCTAAACTCATTGAATCAAGAGTTTGAAGAGTTTTGTCTACAAGCTTTTTTGCCTCTTTTAAAATTGTTATGTGCCTCATGTTTGTCAGAACGATTTTTGAAAGATCAATTTTGTTTGCAATCGTCTTTTCATAAATTAAATTTAAAAGTTTTGAAATGTTTTCTTCCCTCTTCGCGCTAATTGAAACGCAAGTGTAGCCGGAAAGCTTTCTTTCGGCGGCAAGGTCTTTTTTATTTAAAACAACAATCGTTTTTTCCTTGTCAAGTTCCTTTAAAAGAGCCTTTTCTTCCTCTGTCATCTCCCTTGTCAAGTCGACAACAAAAAGAGTCAGGTCGGAGTTTTCAATTTCCTTTTTTGCCCTCTCTATTCCAATTTTTTCAATTTCATCCCCTTCGCTTCTAATTCCAGCCGTGTCCGTTAAATTAAATTTAATTCCGTTGTGAACAATTGTTTCAGAAATTGTGTCCCTCGTTGTTCCTGCAACGCTGCTAACTATCGCTCGCTCCCTTCCCAAAAGGGCATTTAAAAGGCTGGATTTGCCAACGTTTGGACTTCCACAAATTGCAATGTTTACACCAGATTTCAGCTTTTGTCCGCTTGAAGAGTTTTCAATTATCTGCTCAAGCTTATCTCCAATTTCAAGCAAAACTTTTTGCGCTTCTTTTGTTGTTATTAGTTCTTCGTCGTGTTCGGGGTAGTCCAGGGCAACCTCAATTTTTGCCAAAACTTCCGTCAAGCTTTTTTGGAAGGCCGAAATTTCTCTGTTAAACTTTCCAGAGGAAAGATTGTAGGCGCTTGAAAGCTCTGCCTGGGTTTCGGCGTTTATAATGTCAATTACACCCTCGGCTTCGTCCAAAGAGATTTTTCCATTAAAGAAAGCCCTTTTTGTAAACTCTCCAGGGAGCGCCAAAGAACAATTCTTTGCCAAAATTTCCAAAATTTTCTTTGCAAGATATTCTCCTCCGTGAATTTGAAATTCAACAACGTCTTCCCCCGTGTAGGAATATGGCGCTCTAAAATAAACAAACAAGCACTTTTCTGAAATTCCCTCCGCCTTAAATGCTCCTAGATACATCTTTCTCTCTTCAATTTTTTTGTAGTTTAAAGATTTGGAGGAAAAATATTTCTCCGCTATTTTAAGACTGTCCTTTCCGCTCATTCGTATTATTGAAATTGCACTGTTACCAAGCGGAGTTGAAATTGCACAAATTGTCTTTTCTTCCATACCCGCTCCTTTAGGCAACAATAATTTTTATGGTTCGACTAACTCCATAACCACTTGCTTCAATTGTAAAATAATATTCTCCGGCACTTTCAAATCTTATAAAAACTCTTCCGTTATATGTCAAGCTGTCAAAAATAGCCCCGCTTTGGTTGCAAGAAATTGAATATGTTGGCCTTGTAATTACTTCTCCAAAGTGAGTAAGCGTAATTACAAGCTCAACAGAACTTCCCAAATCAATTTCAATTTCGTCTTCGAAATTTTCTATCAGAATTTCATATTCTTTTTCTTTAACATCAACTGTAAAAGATGAAATTATCCTTCCATTGTAGAGAATGTTGAATTCTGTTGTTCCCGTTTCAACAGGAATAAACGTCAACTTTGTTGTCCCGCCCACAGTCTCGTAGTTTAAATCAACAGAATTTCCGTTCGCGACAACAATTTGATATTCCGTTTTGCTGTAAATTGGGTTTTGTAAAATTTGCAAAACAAAAGGGTCTCCATCTTTGCTCATTTCAAAAGATTCTAGCCCAAGCAAATAATAACAAAAATCTTCTGGCGTGAAAATGGTTTCTTCTCCGCCTATAGAAACAACATATTCCGTTGCAAGAAGCGGAGCAGTTTCAATTATAAAGCTCTCGCTCAAGTTGGAGCCATCTTTTGCAGAGATCAAAACGCGCGCTGTTCCCTCTTCTTTTGAATAAATTACAAACCCGCCCTCGCTCTCAACAATTTCAATATTGGATGACATTGTTGAAACGGAAAAAAGCGTTTTGTCAATTGTCAAGTTATAGTAAGTGTAGTAGCCCTCTTTGTCCAATTCGTCTTCAAAGCCAATTGTTGGAAGATACAGCTTAAAGCCGTTCTCTCCCTCAATTGGAGAGTTTCCTTCATTTGTCAATGAGTATGAAATTTCGCTTAAAAATTCAGAAACAACATATGTTTCTTCGGCAATTGTTGGCGTTAAAAGGTTTACAAAATTGTTTTCGGCAAAAACTTTAATTTTTGCCTCTTGCCCGCCTGAAACATAGAAAGAAAACGAAAGCCCTGTTCCGCCATCTTCTTTTTTCTCTACAACAACTGAATTTTCCACGATAAAGATATTATCAGACTTTTCTATGGAAAAATCCTCAATCGTCAAATTTCGACAAGAAACTACATTCGCGTTGTAAATTAAATAACTTCCGTCTGCCCTAGTTCCTCCTTTAAGCTCCTTTCCTTCTAGGCTCTCAATTTCAACATTTAAAACTTCGTCAAACGGAAGAACAATTATGTTGTAAACTTTAATTCTAATTTTTTCATCAGTTGCAATTTTAACCGTTAATTTTGTCTCTCCAACCGAAACCGGAGAAAGAGCAATTGCGCTTTTAAAATAGGGCAGGGCGGTTAGAACTTCATCGCTTTCCACTTCGAACGAAAACTCGCCATCTGCAAAGGGGTTTAAAACATAGCCAACGCCATTGTTGGCAAACAAAATTGTCTCTTCTTCATCATAAACAACCTGTGGGTTTTGGTCTTCGCCTTGGTCATTTGGAGGCTCTTCGTCTGTTCCAGAATCCTCTCCGTTCGGAATTTCAACAACTTCCTCTTGATTCCCCGATTCACTGGCTGAGGTTCCAATTTGGGATGTACAGGCGCAAAACAAAATTGATGCGCACAAAACAAAAAACAAGCAGCAGGCCGCTAAAATGGTCTTTTTTCTTTTGATTTCCATAGAAAAAATTATATCAATTTTTCGACAAATTTCAACTTATTTTTCCGTCAATTCAGAAAAATTTGTCAAAATTTGTCGAATTTTGCGCAAAACCAGCGGGACTCAGTTCCGCCTTGCTTTTTAAATGTTTCAAAACAAACAAAATGTTAACTCTCTTATACTCGCTTTGGTGGTTTTCTCTCCAGACAATAACAGTAAACAATTTTTTAGGATAAAAAACTTGCAAACTTAAATTCTATGTGATAAAATGTTGAAAGTCGATCGCGGAGAGGTGTCAGAGTGGTCGAATGTGCACGCTTGGAAAGCGTGTGTTGTCAAAAGCAACCGCGGGTTCGAATCCCGCCCTCTCCGCCAAGAGATTTTGAGTTTTAAAATGGTAAGGTTAGGCGTTTTTGCGCTTAATTTTTTTGTGCAAAAACAACTTAGCTTAAATGATTTTTTCATGTTTGTAGTATAACATATTGTTTTTAGATTTGTTAATAGGTTAACTTAAAGATTTAAAAAGGTAAATTTTCCAAAAAGCGCTTTCAAATTGCACTTTTTAATTAAATTTTTTTACATATTAAGAAACACATTTTGTGTAGTGGACGCTTATTTCTTGGCAAGGTCAAAGCTTTTGTCTATAAGCGCAAACAGGGCGTCGTTTGGAAGGCTGTTGTTTAAAATTATTGTGATCCAGTGGTTTTTATTCATGTGATAGCCTTGAAAAATTTTTTCGTTATCCACAATTTCGGAAATTCTTTGGCTTTCTGCTCGAAGGTCTAATATTTCAATAACTTCATCGCTTTCCAAATTAAGTTTGTTTGCAGAAACAGTCAACAACGCGCCATACCACTTGTTATTGTCGTTCCTTCTCCAAATTGCGTTGTTTGGAAATTTTGGCCATAAAAATTCCAGTTCACTTCCATATTTTTCTTTGATGTATAAAATAACTTCATGGGCCTGCTTGCTTTTAAAAATATTTTTTTCAAAGCAATTTTTCTTAATATTTTGCAATATTTCTTCATATTCTTTTCGAATTTTACCAACAAAGCTTCCGGCTGCACCTTCAACTAAATGAAGAACATATTCGTCGCCAGAGCTTTTATCTAACATCTCGGTTGAGAGTTTTCCATTCTGATCCACAACAATTTTAAGCAAAAATTGGTTTTCTCCAACTGGGGCGGAGTATGTGTAGCGCCCATTCGCTTCAGCAAACCCAAATTCAATAAGTTTATTAAAATTAACTTTTGTGTCCTTAAAAATTTCCTGTTCCATTTCTTTTCTATTATATATTAAAGGTTATCCGGGGGCAAACAAAATGATAAAACTGTGCCACTTTTAAAAAGTTTTGTTTTAAAATTAAATGTGGTAAATTATATATGAAAGGTGTTTAAACGAGGAACAAGAAAAAATTCGTTTTGTTAAAAAAATGTTATATTATTAAAGATTGTTAGGGAGGGTTGTTATGCAGAAAATTGTTGAAGAATTTAACAGGGTAAAGAGCGCCAACAAAAAACAGATGCCAATTTATGCAAGGCTTTTAGACACTCAAAGCGAACTTGGAGAGCTTTCAAAGGAATATTTAAAGGCCTCAAAGTATGGAACTGTTAACTTTAGCATGAACGAAAAATTTAAAGATGAGTTTGGCGACACGCTATATTGCCTTCTCTCGCTTGCTTGCGAGGCGAATTTAGATGCGAAAGAATGTTTGCAGCTGGCAATTGAAAAATATCGAAAGAGAATTGAAGAAAAAAACTCAATGGGAAGCGGGGTTATTTAATTTTTTTAAAGAGGACAAATGGAAAGCGAACAAAATGTTGTTGAATTTTATGTTTTATGCAATAAGTTAAAAAATGTTATTCGAAGCGGTTGGAAGCTTTGGAATGTTGAGCGCGAAAGGGTTGAAAGCGTTGCAGAGCATGTCTATGGCGCGCAGATGCTTGCAATTGCAATGTGGTCTGAATTTAAGTATGACATAGACTTAAAAAAGGTTTTGTTTATGCTGGCTGTTCACGAATTAGAGGAAATTGTTATTGGAGATTTAACACCTTTTGAAATTAATAGAGAAACAAAACAACAGCGCGGACATTCGGCAGTTGAAAAAATTTTGGAAAACTTAACAACCAAACAAGAAATTCAAAATTTAATCTTTGAGTTTGACAACAGAAAAACAAAGGAGGCAGTTTTTGCCTATCAATGTGATAAACTTGAGGCAGATTTACAGTGTAAGCTTTATGACGAAGAAAACTGTGTTAACCTAATGGCGCAAGAAAACAATATTGCTTTAGAAGAAGCAAATGTTAAAAAGCTGCTAAAAGAAGAAAACAATTCTTGGTCGAGAATGTGGCTTAGATTTGGCCAGCAATTTTCTTTCTATGATGACAATTTCATGAAAGTTTCAAAATATGCCATGAACAACAAAATTAACAAATCCAAACTATAAAACCATAACAGGGCAGGGCGGAGACGCTTTTGCTGCCAGAAGCATTTGAGCAGCAAAAACAGTTGTTAAACAAAACTCTGAAATGTTTCATTTAAAAAAAAAGAGGCTTCAAAAAATGAAGCCTTTTCTAGTTTAAGACGCAATTTGTTTATTTTATTCTCCTTGCTCTTTTTCTGGGGCTTTTTCTTTTGGCTCTTCTTTTGGCTCTTCTTTTGGCCTTTCTTTAAGCCCGGGGAACATTGTTTCGAAAAGCCTTTTAAAATTTTCGTCTAAATTTTCCATTTTTTCTTCTCCTTTTAAACATTAAACCTAAAAAGCATTATGTCTCCGTCTTGAACTACGTAGTCCTTTCCTTCAATTCTAACTTTTCCCTTTTCGCGCGCGGCAAGGTATGAGCCGCAGTCCATCAAATCTTGAAACTTAACAACTTCGGCTTTAATAAAACCCTTTTCAAAATCTGAATGGATTTTTCCCGCCGCCTCTGGCGCTTTTGAGCCCTTCTTAATTGTCCAAGCTCTAACTTCCTTTTCGCCTGCCGTCAAAAAGCTCATGAGTCCAAGAAGGTTGTAGCTTGCCGAAACAAGTTTTTCAAGGCCGCTTTGAGTTATTCCAAGTTCTTCTTTAAAAATTGCCCTCTCTTCTTGCGGAAGCGCCGCAAGTTCTTCTTCAATTTTGGCTGAAAGCGAAATTACTTCCGCCCCTTCAGAATTTGCAATTTCAACAACTTGTTTAACATATTCGTTTTCTGGCTTTCCAATTTCGTCCTCGGCTATGTTTGCAACATATATGATTGGTTTTGAGGAGAGAAGAAAAAATGAATTTAAAATTTTCTTTTCGTCATTTGAAAGCGGAACTGTTCTTGCGCTCTTTCCCTCTTCCAAGGCTGGTTTAATCTTGCTTAAAACTTCAAACTCCTCTCGCGCGCCCTTTTCACCAACTTTAAGCATTTTTTGCGCCTTCTCAAAGCGCTTGTTAACTGTTTCTAGGTCCGCCAAAACAAGTTCCAAGTTGATAACCTCAATGTCCCTCTTTGGGTTTATGCTTCCGCTGACATGAATTATTTTCTCGTTGTCAAAACACCTGACAACGTGAACAATTGCATCAACCTCGCGAATGTGGCTTAAAAATTTGTTTCCAAGCCCTTCGCCCTTGCTTGCCCCTTCAACAAGGCCAGCTATGTCGACAAATTCAATTGTTGCGGGAACAATTTTGTTGGTGTGGTAAAGTTGTGCAAGCGCGTCTAGGCGCGCGTCTGGAACATCAACAACTCCAACGTTTGGTTCAATTGTGCAAAAAGGGTAGTTTGCGCTCTCCGCCCCTGCATTAGTAATTGCGTTAAACAGTGTGCTTTTCCCAACATTCGGAAGTCCAACAACTCCAATTTTCATCTTCTTTTTCCTCTTTTTTAACTTTAACAAATAAAATTCAAATGTAAACATAGAATATACTAAAAAGGAGAAAAAAGCAAGAGAAATGTCAATTTGGGTTGCATTAATTTTGGGCGCCGTTCAGGGACTGACGGAATTTCTTCCCGTTTCCTCAAGCGGCCATTTAACTCTTCTAAACAAGATATTTGGAATTGAAGAAAACACTTTGCTTCTTGCAGTTCTTCTCCACCTTGCAACTCTTTTTGCCGTAATCTACGTTTTAAGAAAGGAACTTTGGGAGCTTGTTCGCCGCCCTTTTAGCCGAGAGGCTGTTAATTTATACATTGCAACTGTTCCAACTGTTGTAATCGTTCTTCTAACAAAAGGGCTTTTGGAGGACTCCTTCACAAGCGCAAAACTTCTGCCATATTGCTTTTTAATAACGGCGGCTTTGCTTTTGGTCACCCATTTTGTTGGGAAAAGAAACGAAGCAAAGCAAATTTGCTATCCAAAAGAAGGCTTTAGAAACAACACCCAATCTTCGCTTATCATGGGAATTGCCCAAGGAATTGCCGTTTTCCCGGGAATTTCAAGAAGCGGGTCCACAATTTGCGCCGGCCTTCTTGCAGGAGAGGAGAGGGGCAAAGTTGCAAAGTTTTCATTTCTAATGAGCATTCCAATTATTTTGGCCTCAATGCTTTGGGAAATTGTTTCCGGAGATTTCGGACAAATTGCAACCTCTGAGATGGTTTTGCCAATTATTGTTTCCTTCCTTGCCGCATTCTTAATTGGGATTCTATCAATTAAGCTTATGCTAAAAGTTGTTGAAAAGGCAAAATATTATTGGTTTTCAATTTATTTAGTTGGAATTGCAATTCTTTCATTCTTCGTTGTTTAAAAATTTTTTGTCTAAAAATATTCTAATTTGGCAAGAATTTTTACAGTGAGGATTTTTTATGAGAAAAACTGGAATAACTTTGGAAGAAGTTAAACAAAGGATTCGCGACCTTAAAGGTGAAAATATTTTTATGGCAATAAACCGCGGAAGAAAAAAGATGGACTATTTCAACGCGGTAATAGACTGCATCTATCCAAGCGTTTTTACAGTTAAAGTAAACGCAGCCAACCAACTTGACACTCAAACATTTTCATATTTCGACGTTTTGTGTGGAGATGTTGAAATTAAAAAGCTTTCTGGCGCTTAAAATTGGCGAAATAATTGAGGTTTTAAAGAGTAAATATTGCAAAACCGCTGAATTTGTGATAAAGTTTTTATATGTTTATCGAAAAGCTTAACGAGCAGGATTTATTTGATTTTGCTGGCTCTCTTGGATTTGTTGTTGATTCTCTTTCCAACCCGGCAAGGTTTTTCCCAAACGCAGCGACGCCTTTTGCAGTTTTAATTTGCTCTGGAAAAGACCTTTCCGAACGAATTTTGGCAAGAATCTTTCCAAGCGAACAATTGGAATATTTCTCAAACTGCGCCTCCTCTTTAAACACGGTTTTGGTTTTTGAAGATTATTCTTGCAAAACTTTTTTAAACGACCAAAATTTTTCAAAGCAATGGCAAAATTTTCTTTCAAATAAATTTGAAAATTATTCAAACGCTTTAAAAGTTGGCGAATTTTAGCAAAATTTTTTATTTTTCATAGATATTTTTTAATTTTTTTGTCTTTTTTTGTTATTTTTTAATTTTAGGAAAAATAAATTTAATTTTTTTAAATAGTTGCAGATATTTTAATTTTGTTATATAATATATCCGAAAATTATGCGAGAATAAAGTTTAGTTTTAAGGAGGTTTTATTATGAGCGAGTATGAAGTTTAGTTTTAAGGAGGTTTTATTATGAGCGAGTATGAAATTTTTAATGACGACGAGGAATATACCCCAGAGCCGCCTAGAAACAAAGAAAAAAACAACGAAGGCTGCTGTAAAAAGTTTTTTAAAGATTTGTTTACAATGGAATACATTTCTTTGTTCTTAACAGTTCTTTCAATTTTCTTTAGCTTTTTGGTTGGAATGATTCCTCTGTTTAACGCTTCGCCTTCTGCTTTTGCCGCCGTTGCTGTCTTCTTTTTGTTCAGCTTCTGCTTGGCTCTTAGCGGGCTTGTTGTTGAAGTTGTTAAAGTTGTCAAAAACAAGCAATTTAACTTTAATCTTCAAATAATTCTTGTAATTGCTTCGCTTTTAATTGCTTGTTTGGTCCTTCCACTTACCGCAAACGTTGGAGCGTACTATTAAAATTAAAAACCGCAGAAATGCGGTTTTTATTTTTAATTTTTTTGTTTTTGTGCAACAATTATTGAAAGGAAATTTAAATGAGCGTTTTAGAAATTATTTTTACAATTTTCGGTGTTTTGGTTGGACTATTTTTATTGTGGGTTCTAATTGGCTTTTTAGCATATCTTTTTTCGCTTCGCCGCGGCGGCCTTGCAGGAAAATTGGTCAACAAACAGTTTATGAAAGAAATTGAAAGCTATAAAATTGATTATTCTTGGTGGAAAACAGTTCCGTCAAAAGAGGTTGAAATTAAGGCAGGGGAGGAAACTCTTGTTGGGACTGTATTGGAAAACAAAGGCTCGAAGAAGGTTGGAATTTGCGTTCATGGCTACTACGGAAATTTTCAAGATTTAAATCCTTGGGCAAAAATTTTGTTTGAAGAAGGACATAATGTAATTGCCCCGGATTTGAGGGCTCATGGAAAGAGCAGCGGTCAAAAGGTCAGCATGGGCTATTTTGACAAGGACGACATTGTTTTATGGGTCAACAAAGCAATTGAAATGTTTGGAGAAGATTGCCAAATTGTTCTCTTTGGAGAGTCCATGGGCGGCGCAACTATTTTGATGACAAGCGAACTTAAACTTCCAAAAAATGTTAAGTGTGTCATTGCCGACAGTGCATATTCAAACGCCTATCAAGCTTTCGAATATATAATTGAAAAACGAGGCTTTCTTCCGGCTTTTCTCTTTCTTCCCGTTGCAAACTTTTTCTCAAAAGTTTTTGCCGATTGCGACCTTAAAAAGGCAAGCCCAATTGACAGCGTAAAAAAGTCATCTTTGCCAATTCTCTTCCTCCATGGTTTAGAGGACAAATTTGTCCCCGCATATATGTCAAGGGACATGTTTGATGTTTCAAACAAGGAAATTTGCTCGCTTTATTTAACAAAAGGGGCGGGTCACATTAAAAGCTATGCCAAGGACCCTGAGGAATATAAAAAAGTTATGATGTCTTTTATTGAAAAATGGCTTAGCTGACTTTAATTTGTTTGACATTTTATTTGTATAAGTGTTAATATATTTTCTGCTTTAATAAAAGGAAGGTTGAACATGAAAAAATTTCTTTCTGCAGCGCTAGTTTTGTGTTTAATTGTTGTTGGCGTTGCCTTTGCTGGTTGCGGGCCAAAGGAAATTGTTTTACAAGGAGGGCCAGCATATGAAGACCAAATTTATGGAAACGGTGGCTTTGCTGTTACAAAGGGAGATTATCTTTACTTTACGGACGCCTATGTTTCTTCGTCTTCTCTTGGTTCATCCATAACAAACGAGCAGGGAACGGTTACTGAAACGGGGCTTTACAGGGCAGAAATGGACACAGAGCTTGTTTCAGACGTTGAAACTCCAGTTTTAAAGAATGTTCAACTTATGGTTTCAAAAGTTGTTGGCTTTGAAAACATGGGGCTTTATATCTTTAAAGATAAAATCTATTTTCCTTCTCCAACAACAGAGTCCGATTCTAGCGGGGTTAGATATGACCTTCTAACTTTCTATCGCTGCAATTTGGACGGCTCTAACCTTGAGGTTTTCTATCAAACAGAAAGCTTTTCAGATGGAGAGTTTTCCATGACAATGATTGACGAGCAAGTTTACCTTTTAATTTACGATGGAAATCAAATTATAATCGTAGATGAAAATGGAAGTGAAAATGTTGTTGCTTCAAACGTAACGGGCGCAGTTCTTCCTTCAAGAACAACAATTGTTTCCAACAGTGAAAATCCAAGCTCAATTGAATGCTCTGTTTACTACACTGTTGACAAAGAGAGCCAAGGAAGCATTTCTATGGGAAACATTTTGTATAGGGCAGACATTGTTTCTAAAAATGTTACAGAACTTTTAAATGAGGACAGGGTTGCAGTAACGCTTTCTTCATTGGAAAGCGGAAGACTTTTCTACACTAGAAACGAGCTTTTTGCAAACGGAACAATTTCGGATTATAACATCTACTCAAACAGCCTAGACGGTTCAAACTTCCACGCAAGTGAAATTAAACATTTCGATGACGAGACAATTTCTGTTGTTCCTTTGGGAATTTATGAGGGAAAAAATCTTGGAGTTGCATATGTTTCTGGTGACGGAAAAATCATAATTAAAAACTTGGACAACTCTGCCGGAAACGCACTTGTAAGCAGTTCGGTTACAAAAATTATTTGCAGCAGAAATGGTTATTTATACTATGTTTCTTCGAACGCTATCTATAGAATTAGTTTAACCGATGCAGATGCAACATCAGAAAAAATTTCTGGAACGTTGACTATAAAATCGGATTATTTTGACATTGACGAAGATTTCTTCTATTTCTTTGCAGAAGATTCTTCCAAGACAAACAAAATTTCTTGTTACAGAGTTGATTTAGACAGCTCAGATAAAATTCCAGTTAAAATGGCATAGGAGGAAAAATGGAAGGCTATAATTTCCACGAGATAGAGGCAAAGTGGCAAAAAAAGTGGGAAGACGAAAAGAGATTTGTTGTTAAAAATCACGAAGAAGGGAAACAAAACGAATATGTTTTAATTGAATTCCCATATCCAAGCGGAAAAGGCCTTCACGTTGGCCATTTGAGAAGTTACACGGCTCTTGACGCCGTTGCAAGAAAGAAGAGACTTGAGGGGAAAAACGTTCTCTTCCCAATGGGCTGCGACGCCTTTGGTTTGGAAGCAGAGAGAACAGCAATTAGAGAACACAAGCTCCCTCAAGAAATTGTTGCAAGAAACATTGCAACTTTTAAAGAACAGCTCAAACAAATTGGCCTTTCTTTCGACTGGTCAAGAGAAATCAATACCTGCGACCCATCATATTACAAGTGGACGCAATGGCTTTTTATTCAGTTCTTTAAACACGGCCTTGCAGAAAAAAGAGAAACGCTTGTAAACTTTTGCAAAAATTGCGGAGTTTTGGCAAACGAAGAGGTTGAGGGCGGAAAGTGTTGCCAGTGCCACGAGGAAGTAATTCAAAAATCCAAAAGCCAGTGGATTTTAAAAATGACGGAATATGCTGACAGGCTTGCAGAGGATTTGAAACTTACAAAATATCAACAACACATAAAAACAAGCCAAATCAATTGGATTGGAAAAAGCGAAGGCGTTCAGGTTAAATTCCAAATAAAACAGGGCGGAAGCTTTGAAATTTTTACAACATGCATTGAAACAATTTATGGAATAACCTTCATGGTTCTTGCTCCTGAATCCGAAATTGTTAAATCTTTAAAGGACAAGATTGAAAATCTAGACGAAGTAAACGAATACATAAAACAAGCGGCTAAAAAGAGTGAATTTGAAAGACAAGAACTCGTTAAAGAAAAAAGCGGCTGCTTGCTAAAGGGAATAACGGCAATCAATCCTGCAAACGGAATGGAAGTTCCAGTTTACATTGGAGACTTCGTTCTTGCCGGCTATGGGACGGGCGCAGTTATGGCCGTTCCTGCCCACGACCAAAGGGATTATGATTTTGCAAAGCAAAGAAAAATTCCAATGATTCAAGTTATTGAAGGCGACATAAGAAATGGTGCGCTCGAAAAACAAGATTATTTGGGAACGGGCGCAAAGTTAATTAACTCAGGGGAGTTTAGCGGGCTTACTGTTGAAGAGGCAAAACAAAAGATAACCGAAAAATTAATTTCTCTTGGTGTTGCCAAAAAACAAGTTAATTTTAAGATGAGAGATTGGGTTTTCTCTCGCCAAAGATATTGGGGAGAACCAATTCCAATGATATATTGCGACCACTGTGGCTGGGTTCCTGTTCCAGAAGATCAGCTTCCTGTTGTCCTTCCAAATGTAGACAGCTATGAACCAACAAAGGACGGAGAAAGTCCACTTTCAGCAATTGAAAGCTTTGTTAAAACAACTTGTCCGAAGTGCGGCGCGCCTGCGCGCAGAGAAACGGACACAATGCCTGGCTGGGCGGGAAGCAGCTGGTATTTCATGAGATATTGCGATCCAAAAAATGATAAAGAGTTTGCAAGCATGGACTCTCTTCGCGCTTGGCTTCCAGTTAACATCTACAACGGCGGAAACGAACACACAACGCGCCACCTTTTGTATGCAAGGTTTTGGAACAAATTTTTCTATGACGTTGGCCTAAGCCCGGTTTTAGAGCCGTTTGAAACAAGAATTTCCCAGGGAATAATTCTTGGAAGCAACGGGGTTAAAATGAGCAAAAGCCTTGGAAACGTTGTTGATCCAAGGGAGGTTGTTAAAGAATATGGGGCAGATTCGCTCAGGCTTTGGGAGTCTTTCATCGGCGATTACAGCGAAATGGTAAACTGGAACGACAACGGAGTTAAAGCCTGCTTCAAATTTTTAAACAGAGTTTGGGCAATGCAGGATTTCTTAGTTGATGGAGATAAATTTTCAAGCGAGCTTTCCTATGCCTTTAACTATGCAATTAAAAAAGTAACTAATGACATCAACGACATAAAGTTCAACACCGCTGTTTCTGCGCTCATGACTCTGTGCAACGAAATTTACAAAAACAGGAAGATTAACAGGGAAGAATTTAAAACTCTTTTAATTTTGCTAAATCCTTTTGCTCCTCATATAACAGAAGAACTTTGGGAGATTAACAAGTTCTCTCCTGAATTTAAAAATGTTTCTTGGCCAAACTATGACGAAAAAGCGCTTGTAAAAAATGTTATAAGCCTTCCTGTTCAAATTAATGGAAAGATGAGGGGGACAATTGAGGTTTCGCCATCGGCAGGGCAAGAAGAAATTTTGAATTTGGTTAAATCAGATTCAGTGATTTCAAAATACCTAACTGAGCCAATTAAAAAGGTGATTTTAGTTCCAAACAGAATAATAAATATAATTTGCTAGGGCTTCCTAGCAAATTTTTTTGTTGTTCGACAAAATAACAAAGTTTTTCTCTTCTTTGTAATCAACTTTTGTGTTATCCTTATCTTATCAAATAAATTTTTGGAGGGTTTATGAAAAAGTTTTTAAAGGTTTTTTTGCTTTCCTTGGTTCTCGTTCCTTGCTGTATTGTTTTTGCTGCTTGCGGAGAGAGTGATCCGTTAAAATCTGCGCCAACGGCCCAGCTTCAATCAAGGCAGGAAATTAACACTGTTGGAACATATACAGATTCATCATATGAAGAGTTTTCAGCAATTGAAACTTCAACAGAGATAAATAAATATAAGATAACAGGTTCATCTGAAATGAACTATAACGGAGAAACAATGACAGTTGATTTCAACTCAATTGTTGACCTTTCCGACCCTGAAAATCCAAAACTTGCAATGTTTTATGTTGCAGAGGGAAGCGGACAAAAAGCCTCCATGTCAGTTTTTGTTGTAGATGGGTATATGTATTCAGAGCTAAATGGCCAAAAGATCAAAGTTAAAATTGATGTTGGCGACTTTATTTCAACAACTCCCGATGGCTTTATGGGAATTTCCGATCTTGATGGTCTTTTAACAATGTTTGAAAGCGGCGATCAAAAACTTGTTGTCAAAAAAGCATCTGAAGGAAACCAAACAAAATATGAAATCTCCCAAAGTTCAGCCTTTGAACTTTCAACAAGCGCAATCAACGCATCTATAAAAAACTTGAAATCATATGTCATCTTTAATGGAAACGAGATTGTTGGCTTTAGCGCAAGTTTAACGATGGACGCTTCCGTTCAAGGGCAAACGATGAGTATCGATTGCAACTCAACTCTAGCTGAATTTAACGAAGAAATCCAATTCCCAGATTTAACTAGCTATGTTGAAACAGAAGCGATAACTTAAAAAACCGCGTAGTGCGGTTTTTTATCTTTTTCTAAGCCTTGCTCTAAGGCGTTTTCTTTTTCGCCTTGGCTTAACATAATATAAAAGTCGTTTAATAATTGGAGTTGTTCTTTTATATATGTCATAATAGATTATTGCAATTATTGCTGCAATCAAACAGAACAATTCTCCAATTATATTTATATAGGCTCCAACCAAAATGTTATAAGCAATTAAAATAATTGAATTTAAAATCATTCCGTTCCTTAAAACAAACATGTTATCCTGCCAGGTTGCAAATGTAAGTATAATCACTCCTAAAAGAAATAACATGTCAACAGAAGAACTCCAAGTTACACCTGTTATTATTATAAAGCTTAGTTCAAATGTTACAAGCGTTACAATGCTTGGCTTTAAGTTAAATTTATTATAAAGAAAAAATATAACTGTTCTAATAATTGTTGCAACTGTTAAGAATGTTCCTGCAGCCTGGTCCAAAAGTATTAATGAAATAATATTTATTGTATTAGAAATTAATAGTAAAATTAAAGACTTTGTTTTTGTCTTTTGAAGCCGGCTAAAAATTGAGAAAAGAACGGAAACAATCTGCGAAGCTATAACCATATTTATATAATAACACCAAAATTAAATAAATTAAATCAAATTTTTAATGCTTTAATATAAAACCCTTGTTTTTTTAATCATTTTGTTTTATAATTTAAGCGGAGGATTCTATGAAAAAAGGTTCACTTTTAATTGGTGCATGTGGTGTTTTGCAAATTATTTTTGCAATATATCTTTTTGCATTGTGCGGAGTTTTATTTTCAAGCGAAACTTTTGTTTTGGATTTGTCAACTGGGTTCGTTGAAGTTTTCAATTCTTCGCCATCAATTGAAGTAACAAGAAACGGCTTTTTAGCAATCTTTGTTGTTTTGGCCTTTTTTGCTCTTGTTCTAGGAATTTTAAGGTTTAAACAAATAAGAGTTGAGCTTGGCGAGTATTACAAGGATTCTTCAAAACTTGTTTCAAGCATGATTTACATGTTAATTTGCGCTTGTCTTTTCTTTGTTCTCTTTGGAATTTGCAATCAAGCTGATGTTTACATTCCGCTAATCTTGGTTGCAGCCATAATTCCTCTTGTAACTTTCCTTGTAACTCTTTTTGCAATTGTTGTATTCCACATTGGAAAGAAAAACAGCCTCAAACCAAAGCCTGCTCCAATTGTTGCAACTGGAGACCATTACACAGCGCTTAAGAGATTAAACTCTTTAAAAGAAAGCGGCGAAATCTCAAAAAAAGAATATGAAAAAGAAAAGGAAAAGATTTTGGGCAAATAATCGCCAACAATCTTTTCTTTTTTACATAAAATTTTGTTTTATTCCATAAATCAAAATTAAAAATTATTTAGATTGGTTATAATTAAAAAAGGAGAAAACATGGAACTTACTTCAATAATAACGTTAGTTGCCTATTTAGTTTTGGTTCTTTCGCTTGCAATAGGCTTCTTATTTGGCCTTAAAAGGGGGCTTGTTCGAAGTTCAATTAGGCTTGGAACATTTCTCGTCTTTGTTGTGATTGCGGGATTGATAACCATGCCAATTTCAAATGCAATTGCAAATGTAGACATTTCTGGAATAGGCTGGGAAGTCAACGGAGAAGTTGTTTCAAACCTTCCAGACGGAATAACCGCGCTTCTTCTTCAAAATGAACAAATTAGTCAAGCGGCGGCAGAAATGCCTTCCGTCTTATCCTTAATTGAAAGTTTGCCCGCTGCAATAATTTCAATTGTTGTCTTTATACTTCTTGTTTTGGTCATGAGCTTTTTAAGCTGGATTGTCTATGTGATAATCGAAAAATTTGCACTAAAACAAAGCAGGCTTGAAAGAAAAGCAAAAAAGCAAATTAAGCAGGATAAAAAGAATTTAAAGGGTCAAATTGCAAAGCCGTCATCTGTTCAGGTTATTGTTCCAAAGGAAAACAGAAGAAGGTGGCTTGGCTCGGCCGTTGGCCTTGTTTTTGGGTTTTTATTTATCTTTTGCCTTTTCATTCCAATAAGCTCACTAACTTCAACAATTTCTGAAATTGCTTCTTCTCCTTCCTCTCCAAGCGTAAATGCAGAGCAGGGCGGCGAATTTTTAACTGAAACAAGTTCCGATCTTTTAAAATATTATCTTGGCGAGGAAACAATTTCATATGTTGACGCCTTCAGTCAAAGCGTTCCTGGAAAGATGCTGACGCTTGGCGGATTTGACGATGTTATTTTCGATGCTCTGACCTCTGTTTCTGTTAATAGCGAAAAATTTGCTTTTAGAAAAGATGTTTTAACTTTAACAAAAGTTTATGATGAATATGTGTTTTTAGTTGACGAAATTGGCGCAAGTGAAAACTATAAAAATGTTGACTTTGATAAAATTGAAAGGCTTTTAAACCAAGTTTTAGACATGGGAATTGTTCGCGCTCTTGCAGAAGAGGCGCTTCCATATGCCTTGACTTTGGTATATGATTCAGAGGGTTTTGTAAATTTTGAATACAACCAAGAGGTTAAAACTGCACTAGACAACGTTGTTGAAAGTTTGAAATCTTCAAAATCCGGCTTTGTAAACACTCTTAAAAGCGACCTCTCTTCAATTTTAAAAATTTGCCAATCTGCATGTCAAGTCGGCCTTGTTGACAGCTGGGTTGGAGGAGAAAGAGACCTTTCAACTCTTGTAAGTTCGCTCTCTGTTGAAGACTATAAACTAATAAATTCTTTGACGGAAAATTTAACATCTTCCTACACTCTCCGATGCATTTTAACAGGCGGACTAAATGTTGCTTTTGAGGTTGTTCAAGACCAAACAAATGACGAACTCTATCTTGGAGATTTAGACCAAAATAAAATAGACTGGGCTTTGGCAAATTCTTCGCTCAATTCTCTTTTAAGAAACGCAGTTGATGGCTATTTAATCTTAGATAGAAACGGAATTGACCAAAACAACATTGAAAACCTTTTCTCCGAAAAGTTTTCAACGGAAGATTTTAACGCTTTAATTTCACTTGTTGGAAGCGAACTTGAGCTTTTAAAATCAAGCCCATTGTTTGTTTCACAAGAAATTAACGCTTACAATCAACTTGTTGACTACGTTGTTTTACAAGAACCATTTAATGAACTTTTAGATGCACCTCTTCTAAAATCTCTCAATTGGGAGGAGGAAATCAATCAAATCAAACCTTCGCTAACAGTTCTTAAGGAACAGGGAATTTTTGATTTCGCGCTGAACAATGATTTGAACATAACGGAAATTTGCACTCTTCTTATAAATGAAGAAAGTTTGGACAACCAAACCTATGTTAGAGAGGTTTTGAAACCACTTTTGGATTCAAGATTATCTCAAAAACCAATTAAATACGCGCTTGAGCTTGCAAATGAAAACATGGACACGCTACGAGAAAAAATTGGCCAAGAAGTTGTTGACATCGACCTTTCAAACTTCACATATCTAAGCGCAGCAGATAAGGAAGAAATTATAAACTTGTTTGATGGCTTTGTTGTAATGGTTGTTGACTTTGGCTTTGAAAGTTTTGCAGACGACACACTCTCAACAATTCTTTCCTTGAACGACCAATCTTTAAGCGGAGGGGTTAACTCAGATTATATCGTAAACATAATCAATCCTCTTTCAAAAATTTCAATCTTACGCCCAACCTATAATTCAATTTTCCAAGCAGCTCAAAACAACGAAGAATTCAACCAATATCTGACTCTTGGTGAAGCTGCTAGCGAAGATTTCAGTTGGGAGAAAGAATTTGAAATTATAAATGTTCTACTTTCAATCTTTGAAAAAGAAAATAACGAAGAGTCCGTTGTCAACATGCTCTTCCCAACTGGAGAAATTGGTTCTGTTGAAATAACAAACGAGCTTATTTCAAAAATTTTCAACAACCTAAAACTTCCTCTCTATGAAACGCTTCCACAGTCATCTTCAATTAGAGTTATGATAAACAATCTCTATGACAGCAAAATTTTAAAACAAACTCTTGTCTATTTGATCAACACGCTCAATGAAAGCGTTGGAGAACAAATTTCATCAGAGGAAAACGTTGTTTCAATTTCTCCAATTGGTTTGGATAGGTTGACGGAAGACCAAGAGGAGGACATCGTTGTAATCCTTGAAAGATTAGCAGATTGTTTTGACATTTTAACTGGCGAAAATTTTGACCTTGGAAATATGACAGACGAGGAAATTGAAAAAGTTGGCTCCTTCTTGAATTCCTTGAAAGAAAATGCCTATGATTATTCAAATGGTTATCCAAACCCAGACTGCGTTTTGAGTTCAGACGGAAAAACAGTTGAAAACGGTGGAATTTTTGCAGAACTTTACATTGCAATGATAGACTATGCAAAACAGTCGTACTCCTTCTCTGGAAACGTTTCATATGGCGAAATTGAATGGATAAACTTCTTAAAAACAGCACAAAAACTTTCAAGCCTCTCCAGCGGCGGAAATATCTTGGACATTTTAGCCGATCCAGAATCTGGTGTTGATGTTGGAGATGCCCTGGAAGTTGTTGGCGCAAGCGAGGACACTTCAAACAAAATTTCGGACATTCAAAATTCGTTTGTAAATGTTGACAGTTCATCTTCGCAATCTTTTGAAGACCTTTCAAACTCTCTTGGAAATATAACAGAGGAAAATGCAAGTGAAATCGTTGACATCGTTCAATCTGCAATTGGAGAGGACATTTCCTCTTCCGTTGACCTCTCTTATATTCAAAAAGAGCAGGCAGTTAGCAGCAGAATTAGCCTTCTTATGACAACAGGAATTAACAGCGAAAACTTGGAAGAATCTCTCTCAGACCTCTGCAACGGAGCAACTCTTGTCCTTCAGCGCGCAGTTGCCTCTGGCGTTACAATTTCAAGTTCACTGAGCACCGAAGAACTTTCAGCTGCAATAGATTCAAAAACAACAGATGAAACAGTTAGAAATTTGGTTAAAGCTCTTTTCTAACTTAGGATGAAAGAATGGAAAATACATATCACATTCCCGTTTTATTAAACGAGGTTATAAGCGGTTTGGAAATTAAACCAAACGGAATTTATGTTGACCTAACCCTTGGCGGAGCCGGCCACAGCAGTGAAATTGCAAAAAAACTTTCAAACGGAATTTTAATTGGCTTTGACAAGGACGTTGAAGCAATTTCCGAGTCGACAAAAAAACTTTCAAAGATTATAAAAATTTCAAAAGACGACCTCCTAAAGGCGGGCGAGGCTTTGCTCATCAACAAAGATTTTAAACTTGCGCCAGAAATTTTAAAAAATTTGGGAATTGAAAGTGTTGACGGAATTTTAATTGACCTTGGCGTAAGTTCTCACCAAATTGACACTCCAAGCAGGGGTTTTAGTTTTAAAACCCCCGGCGATTTGGACATGAGAATGGACCAATCTCAAAGCTTAACTGCAAAAAAACTTGTAAATGAACTTAGTGAAGAGCAGCTAAAAAAAATCTTTTGGGAGTTTGGCGAGGAAGAATTTGCAAGCAAAATTGCAAAAAACATCGTTAAAGAAAGGCAAAACGGCCCAATTGAAACAACTCTTCAACTAAACGAAATTGTTGAAAACGCTCTCCCAAAAAAAGTTGTTTTTTCAAGAGGTGGAGCGGCAAAAAAAGTTTTCCAAGCGCTAAGGATTGCCGTTAACGGCGAACTTGACAACTTAAAAGAAACCTTGGAAAATTTAATTGAAATGTTGAAGCCTGGTGGAAAAATTTGCATAATTTCCTTCCATTCTCTTGAGGACAGAATTGTCAAATCAGTCTTTAAAGAAAAAAGTTTGGGCTGCGTTTGTCCTCCCTCTTTTCCAAAATGTGTTTGCAACCACGAAGCTTCAATAAAAATAATAACTAAAAAGCCAATTGTCGCCTCCGAGCAAGAACTTAAACAAAATTCAAGAAGCGCAAGTGCAAAACTTAGAATTGCAGAAAAAATTTAATTTTACTTGAATTTTTTTTCTTTGTGATGTATAGTTAAATTATGGATTTGAAAAGAGAAACAACCGTTTCAATTTTGGAAAAAACCGAAAGTAAGCCTGAAGTCGTTTTTGAAACCGATGTTGAAGAAAAAAAACAAGAGGCTAAAAAAACGCTTTTTTCAAACACGCCTTCAAAATACATGGAAAATTTAAAGAAAAATTTTTCAAAGGAAGAAGAGCAACCAAAAAAAGAAGCAAAAGTGACGCCAAAAATTCAATTTGAGGCAGCCGAAACATTCTTTGCAGAAAAACAAAAGAGCGACAAAAAGCAAGCAAAGGGCCAAGTTTCCTTTCAATCTGTCTATGCCCCGGCCGAAGAAGAGGAAATTTTAATAGAAACCAAGCCAGCCGTTGAAGAAGAAAAAGTTGAAGAACAAATTGAAGAAGAGCAAGAAGCTCCTGAGCTGGAGGAAGAAAAAGTTTCTGAGGAAGAGGAAAAACCAAGACAAAAGCCAAAATTCAAAACTAGGCTCAAAATAATTTGCGTTGGAGCAGTTTTGGTTTTAGCCTGCATGATTGGTTGGACAATTGCAAACGCTGTTCAAATAGAAACATTAACTTCCGAAATGGAACAGGCAAATAAAATTTATTCCGTAAACATAGTAACCCACATCAGCAACATTTCAAAAGCAGACGATTTAACAAATCCGGACAGCATTTTTAACTTAGACGAGCTTTCAAATGCAGAAGTAATTCCTCTTCAGCCAACTCCAAGCGCTCCAACAGAATACAGCGTTAGAAGCAATTGGTTTGACAGGGTTTGCAACTGGCTTTCAAATCTTTTCAGCTAAATTCAACAAAATAAACTAAATTAACATAAAAATTCGCATCTTTAAATAAAAATATTTTGAAGGAGCGAATTTTTTTTGGACACTAAATTTAACATTAAATTTTTAAAGAAAAGAGTTCTAATTTTTTCAATTGCACTAATTGTTCTTTTTGCTGCACTTGTTGGAAGGCTTTTGTATGTTCAAGTTTTTCAAGGCGGATTGCTTCAAGCAAAGGCAACTGATCAATGGACGCGTGATCTTCCCGTTGTTGCTGAAAGGGGAACGATTTATGATAGGAACGGAGCGGCTCTTGCCGTTTCATACACGACATACAATATCTATATTAGAGGTCGAGAAATTAAAGAGGGCCCTTCCGTTGCAAACTTCCTATCTCAAAAATTGGAATTGGACTATAACCAAACTCTCTTAAAAGTCAACAACAAATCCGTAAGCGAAGTTTTAATTAAAATGAACGTTGAAAGCGATGTTGCAAAGGAAATTTATGACAAGTCCTACAGCGGCGTCTATCTTTCAGAAAGCATAAGCAGATATTATCCCTATGGAAATTTGTTAACTCAAGTTTTGGGTTTTACAACAGTTGACAACACAGGCCAAGCTGGAATCGAGGCCTATTACGACGAACTTTTAAAGGGAGTAAATGGTTACAGCCTTGTTCAAAGCGACCTTCAAGGAAAGCAAATTTATAACAGTTTAACTAGTTTTGTTCCATCTGTTCCGGGTTGCAACATAAACATGACAATTGACGTCAACATTCAACTAAAAGTTGAGCAAACTCTTGAAAAGTTGATTGTTGAACAAAAGGCAAAGAGTGCAACGGCAATTGTTATGGATCCGAACACTGGCGAAATAATTGCAATGTCAACCAAACCAAGTTTCAACTTAAATGAAGTTCCAAGAGACGACGTTGAAACAATGTTGGAACAAGTTAAAAATCAGGCAGTTGTTGACGTTTATGAACCAGGTTCTACATTTAAAATCTTAACCATGGCCGCCGCCTTAGAGTCTGGCTCTGCACATCTTTCAGACTCCTTCTATTGTCCGGGATATGCAATTATTGATGGCCAGAAAATTAAATGTTGGAAATCAACTGGCCACGGAAGCGAAGATCTAACAGACGGCCTTTGCAATTCCTGCAACGCTGTTTTTACTCAGCTTGCTCTCAGAATTGGTTTAGATGAGTTCTATCAATTCTTCCAAGATTTTGGACTTGGAAGCCAAACAGGAATTGAATTCCTTGGCGAAAGCGGCGGAATTTTAATGAATAAGGATAGCGTTAAAACAGTTGACCTTGCCAGAATGGGCTTCGGCCAGGCAATTGCAGTAACTCCGCTTCAACTTATAACAGCAATTTCAGCATGCGTAAACGGCGGTTATCTTCTTCGGCCATATATGGTTAGTTCAATTGTTTCTGCAGACGGAACAATAATTGAGCAGAACGAAAAAACAGTTGTTCGTCAAGTTATATCAAACGAAACTTCAGCTCTTATAAATGAAATGCTTGAAAAAGTTGTCTCTCAAACTGGGGAGCTGACATTCATCGAAGGATATGAAGTTGGAGGAAAAACAGGAACAACTCAAAAATATGAGGACGGAAAAATTTCTGGAAAATATATTTCAAGCTTTATTGGAACATATCCAGCGTCAAATCCAGAATATATAGTTTTAATTGTTGTTGACGAACCAGGAACTGGAGCATACTATGGAAGCGTTGTTGCTTCGCCATATGCAAAGGAAATTTTTAGCGCAATTTTCGAATACAAAAATATTGCAAAGGACAGCGACGTTCAACTTGAACTCAACATTGAAGTTCCAAACCTTGTTGGAATGAGCTTGACACAGGCCTGTGTAACACTTTCAAAACTTGGTCTTAATTATGAAATCCAAGGAGACGGAGGATTTATAATTGCTCAACTTCCTTCTCCAGGAACAATGGTTTGCAAAAATCAATCAATCTATCTAATAACAAACACTAGTTGAATATAAAAAACTTATTAATAATAAAATAAAAGATAGTGAAAACAAAATTACACTATCTTTTTTTATAACTAATTCAAAATGCTTTAATTAATCATTCTAACTGGCAAGATTAAGAATTTAAATCCTTCGCTTTCAACAGGTGTTATTACACATGGGTTTGTTGGAAGGTTGAAATTAAGTTTAATAAATTCGTCTTGAACGTTTCTCGATGCCTCCATGAAATATCTTGCGTTAAAGGCAATTTTTAAATCCTTTCCAGTAAAGGAAACATTAACTTTTTCAGAAATATTTCCGATGTCTGAATTTGAAGTTATTTCCATGCTGTTTTCTTTGATATCAAGCTTAACCAGGTTGTTTTGGCCAATTTTTGAAAGCAGAGAAGCTCTGTCAAGTGCATCTTCAAACTGCGCTTTATTGATAACAACAGAAGTTTCAAAATGGTTTGGAATTATTTGTTTATAATTTAAAAATTCTCCTTCCAAAAGTTTTGAAATAATCTTAGTATCCTTTAAATCAACCATGATTGCATTCTTTTGAATGTAGATGTTGATTATTTCTGTTGAATCTTCCAAAATTCTTGAAATTTCTCCAAGGCTTCTTGCAGGAACAATTACATTTGTTTTAATTGTTGAATGTTTAAGTTCTTTTTTGCAGTATGCTAGGCGATAGCCGTCCAGTGCAACTGAATTGATTCCGTTTTCAGAAATTTCAAGCAGACAGCCCTTTAGAATTGGCCTGCTGTCGTCAACAGCAACTGAAAAGATTGTTTTGTTGATTAAATCTTTAAAATCTGCTTGACTCATTGCAAAGAAATCGTTTGAATCAATTTTATTAAAGCCAGGATATTCAGAAGGGTTGTAACATTGAATTGAACCGACGCTGTCTGTATATCTAATCTTTAACTGATTTTTCTCATTTAATGAAAGTTCAATTTTTTCCTTAGTTAGTTTTTTTATAAATTCAACAAAAAATCTTCCTGGAACAACTGTTTGACCTTCAACTTTGACCTCTGCTTTAATTTTCTTCTCAATTGCAAGGTCTCCATCTGTTGCGCTAATTATTAAACAATCGTTGTCTGCAACAAGTTTAATTCCCTCTAAAATTGGGTTTGTTGTCTTTCCAGAAATTGCCCTTGAAACTTTAATTGCTGCTTCGCTTAAATCTAATCCATCACATATAATTTGCATATTTCTTCTCCTTGTTTACTTAAGTTTCATTATATCAAATAATCAACAAATTTTCAATTATTTTAAGCAAAGTTAAAAAAATTTTTAAATGGGCTGCGCGCGCCTTTTGTGTTTATATTTTATTGATAAATAATATTAATCATATTAAAGGCTGTGAAAATGTTAACAACTTTTTAAAATTTCAATATGTTGAAATAAAAAATAGAAAACTTTAAAAAAGATACAACATGTTGTAAAAATTTTTATAGAAAAAATGTTAATAAGTTGTTGAAAACTTAATCAAAACTATCAACATATAAACAAAAAAAATGTAAATTGTTTAATTAAAATTATTTTGACAATATTTTACAATGAGGTATAATACATCCGCTAAGTAAATTTATAGAGAAGAGGTTAGTGTGAAAAAGAAGTGGTTTTCAATTTTTGCTTTAATGCTTTGCGTTTGCTTTTGCTTTGCAGGGTGCAATCTTTTTCCCGAAAACACAGCAGCAATAAACAGCCAAACAGTTGTAAGCACGGGCGGGGTTACAATTTCGCGCGAAGATTTTATCAACGGCTATAACAACTATTATTCAACGTTTTATAGCCAAGCAAACGGAGATAGCGAAGTTGCCTTAAATTCTTTGATAAAGTATTTGGTTTCAAAGGAACTTTATTTAGATGACGCAAAAGACCTTGTTGAAAACGGGGCAATTGTTCTTTCAAACACGGAAAAGAACTATCTTTGGTACACGACCTACACCTCTTTAATAACAAATATTGAAACATTTGAAGAGGCTGTTAGAGAAGCTTTAAAAATTGAAGGCGAAGAAGAAATTGAAGATGAAAGAGAGCAAGAGTCAAACTTTATCTACACGCCATATGACAAACAGGCAAAGATTGTTTTCAATGAACAGACAAGAGAATATGAAATAGTTATAATAAAAGAAATATTGGTTGTTAAAACTGGCGAAGACGGAAAGGAAGAATATGAATATGTTGAAGTTGAAGAAGCGCTTGACTATGACGATTCAAACTTAACGCTCTATGACATAAATTATGTTTTTAACAGCTTGCTAAAAGACAAACTCTTTTCAGAAGAAGAAACCTTAACCGAAGAGCAACAGCAAGAAAAAACAATAACGATGGAGGCAATTAGAAGATATATTGATCAATTAAAACAAAATGAAAGCGGAAAGGGTCTTTCAACGGATAGCAAGGAAGTTTTATCTAGAGAAATTGAAAGAATCTATAAAATTCTCTATGAAAACATGTTGATAAATAAATTATATGAATATAAGACAGATGGAATTGAAATTGACAGAGATGACTTTTTAAATTTCTATCTTTCAAAAGTTAAAGCTTCATTTGACAGATATTTTGAAGATCCAGATGTTTTCATTGATGAAATAACAACAACTGTTGGCTCTGCAAATTACTACGGAAGTTATGGAAGCGGATCAAACAGTATTGAAGATGTGTTCTATGTTCCAAAAGATAACTTGAACGAAAATTTCTTCTATGTTACTCACATTGTTGTAAGTTTAACAGAAACTCAAGTTCAACAAATCAACGAACTTAAAGAATATTGCGAAGCAAACGGAAAGGGAGAAGAATATTACCAACAAGAGTTCAATAAAATTGTTCCAGATATTTCAGAAGAAACAATTAACAAAGTTATAGATATAATGTTTAAACTTGAAGATGGAACGATTACCGAAACGGAATATGAGCAACAACTTTTATCAATAATTGGCGAAAAGCTTTTGATGGTTGATGAAAGAGATGATGAAGGCTATGTAACAGAAGAGGTTATGACAGTTCAAGAGATGATTGCCTCTCTATATCGCGAACTTGACGAAATTTATGTTAAATATTATGGCGAAGCAAACGTTGAACTAACTCTTCATGGCCACACCTATGTTCCAACAACAACAGGCGTTTTAGCGGGCGGAGCAGTTGATGAAGAAGAGCTTTTAAATTATCAAAATGAAAGAGCAGACAAGTTCAATGAGTATATCTATAAATACAGCTCAGACACAGGAACAATTCAAATTCAAACTTCAATCTTTGGTGGAAGTAGCGAAAACTGGTATCTCTATGCAATTGGAGACGGAAAGACAGACAATGGGTTCGTAGAGCAATTTGTTGATGCTGCAAGAGATCTCTTCTCAAAAGGAGAGGTAACAGGGTTTACAACTTTCCTAATGCAAAACTGGAAAACGACGGACGGAGTTGAAGTTCTTCAAACTCAAAGCACAGCGATTAGCACAATGATGTACTGTGGCCAGGTTAACAACCTTTTTGAATGCTTTGATGACCAAAAGTTTACTTTGGAAGATCTCTTTGAAGAAGAAGGTTCAAACGGAAAATATTATTCGCTTTATGTAATGGATCAATATCGCCTTGGCCTTACAATGAATAAAACACTCTTCGACCTTGTCTTTGAAGAATACTATGGCGCAATGTATGAAGAAAAAATTGTAATTTACGAAGATGAAATGTTAGAAGGACTTGACTTTACTCCAAACTTTGACGTCATTAAAGATTTGGTATATTAAAATAAACCGCTTATGTAAGCGGTTTTTTTATTTTTCGTCTTTGTTGCAAAATGTTCTGCAAAAGTGAGCGCCCTCTGTCTTTCCCTTTGTAACCTTAATTGTTTTCATCTCACAGTTGCAGCCGTCTATGTTGTGAACACATTCACAAACATCGCAGCAAACGCCTTGATTGTTTTCCATAACAATACCCCCTTAGTTATTTTTTGCAAAAAATTAAAAAATATCCAAAACAGTAAAATAAAAACATTTTTTGTGATATAATTATTTACATGATTATAGAAGAGACAAAAATTAGCATTTTGGAAAAAATTTTAACCGAGCCAAAGCCAATTAAAGTTAAACAGCCAAAGAGAAGAATTAAACTTATTGTTGGCCTTGGAAATCCGGGAAAGAAATACGAAAAGACCTATCACAACACGGGCTTCATCTTTATTGATGAAATTGCAAAAAAACTTGGAATTGAGGTTAAAAAGAAACAGTGTAAAAGTTTAGTTGGCGAAGGTTTTGTTGAGAGAGAAGAGCAAACAATTGACGTTAAAACTGGAAAGATTCAAAACAAAATTGTTAGGGAGAAAATAATTCTTGCAAAGCCTCAAACCTTCATGAACTTAAGCGGAGAGGCAGTTTCTGAGCTTATAAAAAAATTCAAAATTTCTCTAGATGAAATTTTAATTATTCTAGATGATATAGATTTAGAAGTTGGAACATATCGCTATCGTGAAAATGGAAGCGCCGGAACTCACAACGGACTTAGAAACATCGTTTCATTGCTTAAATCAACAGATTTTAAAAGGATTAGAATTGGAATTGGAAGAGATGAAAAAATTGAACTTATGGACTATGTTCTCTCTAAAATTTCAACTGAAAACTACCAAAAAATAATGGAAGCAATTTTAAGAGCAATAGACCACGTTTATCAACTGTTTTTTTAATTATTAAAATTAGAGGCATGTAAGAAAAAAAAAGAGGCATTGCCTCTAATTTTCTTCGTTTATAATTTCTTTAACTGCGCTTACGAAAGATTTTATTTTTCCGTTTTCTTTAACCTGCTCTCCAATTTTGTCGCGAGCGTGGATAATTGTTGTGTGATCTCTTCCTCCAAAAACTTTTCCAATTACAACAAGCGGCAAGTCCAACATTTCGCAGGTTAAGTAGATTGCAATCATTCTTGGTTCAACAATTTCCTTGTTCTTTTTCTTTCCAACAATTTCTGCTTTAGAAACTGAAAAATATTTGCAGACGGCATCAATAATTATATCTGGATTTAATCCCTCGCGTTTTTCATCTAAATCTTCTTTAAATGCTTCTCTTGCCTCTTCAATTGTTGCAGAAGGCTTTCCAAGGAGAGTTGCAAGGAAATAGACCTTTGAAAGAAGCCCTTCCATTTCTCTTATGTTTGTGTCAACTTTTTCTGCAATAAAATTAATAACATCGTCATCTATAATAAACTTTTCAAGCTGGGCTTTTTTTCTTAAAATTGCAACTCTTGTTTCAAAATCTGGAACTTGCATGTCTTGAATAAAACCGCTGGCAAAGCGCGATTTTAACCTGTCGCTAAGCGTTGCAATTTCCTTTGGAGGCCTATCTGAAGCAATGATAATCTGTTTGTTGTTTTGGAAAAGGTCGTTAAAAGTGTGGAAAAATTCTTCTTGAGTTTCGTTTTTATTGCTAATAAATTGAATGTCATCAACCATCAAAACATCGGCAAAGCGATATTTTTCCCTAAACTTGTTTATGTTGAGTTCTTTTGCAGAGCCGTGAAGACTGTTGATGTAGTCGTTTGTAAATTGCTCGCATGTAACATATTTTAACTTTAGATTAGGTCTTTCGCTAGCAATGTAATTTCCAATTGCATGAAGAAGGTGGGTTTTTCCAAGGCCGCTTGCGCCGTAGATGAAAAGAGGGTTAAACCTCTTTCCAGGGTTTTCTGCAACGGAGTGAGCAGCTGCATAGACAATTTGGTTGCATTTTCCAACGACGAAATTGTCAAAAGTATACTTAGGGTCGAAGGATGTTGACTGTTGCTCTTCCTTTTCCAAAACTGTTTGTTTTGAATCTGGCTTGTTCTTCTTTAAATATTCCTTTTTTTCAATTGGGTCTAAAATTTCAAAAGTAACATCTTCTCCAAAAACTTCTGAAATTGCGCTCTTAAGTTGATCGCTGTGTCTCTTTAAAACTTGTTTCTTTGCATATTCAGTGTTTGCAACTAAAATTAACTTTTGAGAAGAAGGAAAGTCCAAAACTTCCAACGGCTCAATCCAAAGCTCAAAAGAAACGGCGCTAACCATTATTTCAATTTTATTTAAAACTTGTTTCCAAAGCGTTTGTAACTCTTTCATCTTTAACCTCGGGTTATATTATATCACAACAAAAATTTTTTTGCACAATAACTTTATCAAAATTTTCCAAGAGGCGCAACAAAAAAATAGTTTGACAATATTTTTCTATTAATATATAATCAAAATACTTGTGGAATTTTTTCGCAAAATCTTTAAGGAGGGTAGAAATGAAAAGGACATATCAACCAAAGAAACGCCAAAGGAATAAAGTTCACGGATTTCGTCAAAGAATGAAAACAAACGGCGGAAGAAACGTTATCAAAAGGCGAAGAAACAGAGGAAGAGCAAAGCTTTCTGCATAGGAGCGCCTATGTTGCCAAAACAAAACAGATTAAAGAAAAACAAACAATTTAATTACATTTACAAGCACGGCCAAACTAAGCACGAACAAAGCCTTTCACTAAGTTACATCAGAACAAAATTTAAACCCTTTAAAATCGGATTTACTGTCAGCAAAAAAATCGGGAACAGTGTTGTTAGAAGCAGGGTTAAAAGGCTTCTTAGAGAAGCTGCAAGGCAAGAGATTAAAAACTTTAATTCAAATTACAATTACATTTTTATTGCAAGAGAAAGCATAACGGAAAAAAACTTTGAACAGATAAGGGCGCAAATTGTTAAATTATTGGAAAAAGCAGGCCTTTATTTAAAAGAAGAAAACAAGCCACAGGGCAGTTCATAGATGAAAGTTGTAAAAATTTTAACATATCCAATTAGGATTGTTTTTGTTGGATTTATCAAGTTTTATAAATTTTTTATAAGTCCAATTTTGCCAAATACGTGTGGATTTACGCCAACGTGTTCGCAGTATATGGAACTTGCAATCAAAGAATTTGGCCCGATAAAAGGGCTTTGGATTGGAATAAAAAGACTATCGCGATGTAGGCCAAAAGGAGGATGTGGGTTTGACCCAATTCCTTTAAACATTAAAGGAGAAGTAAAATGGCTTTTTTAGCAAAAATTTCAAGTTTTCTTGGCGCGGCAGAAATAAGCAGACCAACCGGTGTTTGGGAACAAATTATAATGGCTTTCCACAACGGAATTCCAAACTATGCTTGGGCAATTATAATCTTCACATTGGTCTTAAAAATTGTTCTTTTGCCGCTGGACTTTTTTAACAGGAGAATGACTGTTAAAAACACAAAAGTCCAAGCCGTTATTCAGCCAGAAATTGAAAAAATTCAAAAAAAATATGGCAATAACAAGCAGATGATAAATCAAAAAACAATGGAGATTTACAAAAAGTATAATTACAATGTAACAGGCTCCTGCGTTTTAATGCTTGTTTATATGGCGCTGACTTTATTCATCTTCATAACGCTTTTTTCAGGCTTAAACTCAATGGCGGCATATAAAGTTGGCTATCAATATCAAGAGATGGAAAAAGTTTATGACTCTGTTGTAGCAGAAAGCGGCTATGACGCCTACCTCGAAGCTTATGACGTAAAGGAAAAGGAAATTTACGACGCGGCATATTCTCTTGCATACACCGAAAAGCAAAACCAAATAATTTTAGAAAAGGGTTATTCAAGCAGCGAGGAGCTCACATCTGAAGACATCGAACAAGCAGTTCAATATGCTCAGCAGCAGGCAACGGAGGCAATTGGCCTTGAGGAAAACATTCAAGAAATGATCTCTTCTGCAATGCTTGCAAGCGGAGGAAAGAGCGAGGCAGAGTTTTTAACCCAAATTAATGAAGCTGTTTTAACAAAATATCACGAAGTTAAGGACAGCTGGCTTTGGATTGACAACGTTTGGAAAAGCGATGTTCCATGGACGAATTCACTTGCAAGCTTTGACGAATTTGTTTCTCTTGCAAGAATAAGTTATGTTAGCGAACTTGGCGAAGGCCAGGAGGAAACATTTAACCGAAGGCTTGAATCCAACCGCGCGGCAGACGAAGAAAAATATGCAAACATTATGAATGCAATTTCTGGCGAGAATCGCGAAAATGGATATTTAATAATACCAATCTTGGCTGTTGTTATAAACGTTTTGTCAATTTTGGCAACGCAAGGAAGATTAAAACTTCCAAAGAAAAAAGACAAAACTCAAGTTCAAAACGGAGAGGAAAAGAAGAAAAAAGCTCCGGGTGGAATTGTCATGCTAATTTTAATTCCAGCATTGATGTTCTACATCACGCTTTCATACAACGCAGTGTTTGGTCTTTACATCTTGATGAGCTCACTGATTGGTGTTTTGACAACGCCGCTTATCAACTTTGGAATTAAAAAGCTTGACGAATTTTCAGAGAAAAAGAAAAGCAAAAACACAGAGCAGCCTTCTTATAAAAGGTAAAAAGGAGAAAAAATGAAAAGTTGTGAAGGAATTGGAAAGACAATTGAAAAGGCAATTGAAAACGCGCTTTTAGAGCTTAAAGCTCCAAGAGAAGACGTTGACATTAAAATTTTGGAAGAGGGAGGCCTTTTTAAAAAAGCAAAAGTTTTGGTTTCGATTTCAGAAGATTGCATAGAAAAATATGAAAGAAAAACCTTGGCAAGCGATGACGAAGTTGAAGAGGCTTTGGACATAAAAGCAATCTTTGCAGACGCCCCTTCTCTTTCTGAAAAAGAAGAAAAAAAGGAAAATAAAGAGCAACAAAAACAAGAGAAAAAAGAGGAAAAGAAGGAAGAAAAAACTTTAAAGAAACAAGAAGTTTCTGAAAAAATTTCTGGAATTGAATTTATTAAAGGGCTTTTAAATCTCTTTAAAACAGACTTTCAAATTTACAGCCAAGAAAGCGAAGACGAAATTTTTGTTAAAGTTGAAGGCGGAAACACTGGAGATTTAATTGGCTATCGCGGGGAATGTTTAAACGCAATTCAATACATTGCAAGCGTTGTTGAAACAGAATTCAGCGGAAAGAGAAAGAAATTTATCTTGGACATTGAAAACTACAGGGGAAGAAGAGAAGAGACGTTAAAAGCCCTTGCCCACAGAATGGAAAACAAGGTTGCTAAAACAAAAAGACCAATGAAACTTGAGCCGATGACGGCAAACGAGAGAAGAATTATTCACACAGAACTTCAAAAGAGTGAAACAGTTACAACAACAAGCAAGGGAACAGAACCTGCAAGATATATTGTAATTCTTCCTAAGCGTGAAGAAACTTCTGAAAATGAAGAGCAAGATTCTTGATTTAAAAAAATAGTTGTGATAAAATAAAGGACGTGAAAAAGATTTTAGGCGTCCTTTTTTTACTTTGTTTGTTTGCAATTCCAGTTGGTTTTGGAAATGTTTATGCGCAGGAAAGTCAAACAGTAAGCGTGTGCGCAAACGAGTGTAGCATATTTGCTGAGGCAGCAAGCGACAGCGACGTTCTCTTCAAAGCAACTTTCGGGACGGAGTTTGAATTAAACTCCCAGGAGCTTTTTATAAGCGGAGAGCTTTCCTTCTATCAAGTTAGGCTTCCAAGCGGAGGCGTTGGATACATTCTTTCAAATGCGGCTTCGCGCGAAGCAAGCTCACTAAATCGCGGCCTTGACCCAAACGCGAAAATTTTAAATCAGGACACGCCAGTTTACTCAATTGCATTTGAAGCTGAAGAAAATTTGTTAACTATTGACGGAGAAAATATTAAATTAAATCAATATCAAGAAGTAAAAATAATTGATGGCTATGATAAAAACAAAGAATTTAATCAAATTATGTTTGAAATTAACGGAACAATTTACACGGGATTTGTAAAATCTTCCGATTTAATTGTTGAGGGATTTAATGGAACAATTATTTTAATTATTTTTATATTTTTACTTGTTGCGTCAATAGTTCTTTCAATAATTTTAACAACAAGAAAAAAACGAAAAAAAGCAAAAAATAAAGCAAAATAATAAATTAAAAAAAAGGGGGAAATTATGAAAGTTTTAATGTTTAACGGAAGCCCAAGAGAAAATGGCTGTACAAACGCTGCTTTAAAAATTATTGCAGATCAGTTAAAAAAAGAGAGGATTGAATCAAAGATTATTTGCGTTGGGAACAGGGAAATTTCAGGCGTTGGCGCCGGAGTAGACGACGCATATATAAAAGAAATTGCAAGCCAAATTAAAGATTACGATGGCTTTGTTTTCGGCTCTCCGGTTTATTATGCCTCGCCAAACGGAACGATGATAAGTTTTTTAGACAGGCTTTTTGCGACCTGCAAAGACTTTGCATTAAAGCCAGCGTGTTGCGTCGTTTCCTGTAGGAGAGGTGGGGCAACAGCCTCTGTTGATGTTTTAAATAAATATCCAATGTTCTACAACATGCCGCTAATCTCTTCAAACTATTGGAACATGGTTCACGGAAATTCGCCCAAGGAAGTTTTAAAGGACGAAGAGGGCGTTCAAACAATGGAGCTTTTGGGAAGAAATATGGCCTATTTTTTGAAGTGTATAAAATGCGGAAAAGAAAACAATTTATTTCCTCCAGAAATTCCAAATAAAATAAAAACAAATTATATTAGATAAAAAAACCGCAAATTCTTGCGGCTTTTTTATTAATATCTGAATTTTTTTCTAATTTTTAAATTTCTTTTAAATTTACTTTCAGAAGGTTCTTCTTTTTGCTCTTGCTCTTCAATTTGATTTTCAGAAGCCTCTTCCAAATTTTCAGGCGCAGGCTCTGTTTCCCCAATTGTTTTTTCTTGGCTAATTTTTGAATTTATATTTTCTTGCTCAATTTCTTGTTTAACAGCGTTGTTAAGTTCCGTTACGCTCTTTTGAATTTCCTCTTTAACAATTTCGGCAGCCTTCAGCTTTGCGTTGTCAAACTCTTTTTGAATTTCTTCGTTCTGCTCTAAAAACTTTTCTGGAAGCTTAATCAATTGCTCGGAAGTGATGTTCATAATTTTGACAATGTTTTCACAAACCATTTTTGAAAGCAGCATCATATAGTTGTCTCCGCTGATGTCAAGAAAATCAACTATAACTTTTTGGTCTTCAACTTGCATTATGTGATCGATTGCAGTTGTCAAGAAAACTTGAAGCTTTGAAATGCTGAAAGCGTTTCCGTTTGCTGCGGCTAAAATTGTCCACTTCATGTATTTTTCATAGTTCATAACGCAAAAGTCGTAGAAACCTTTTTTATAGCAAAAACCAAGAAAATCCTGGGCGCCAGGGTCGCTAATTGCGTTTGAGGTTATATTGTAAACGGCGTCGTCATATTCGTTCGACTCCTTAGTTCCTCTGTTTCGCTTTGCATAGAGTTCGTCCATCTGCTTTCTAAGCTCCATGAAAAGCTCGCGATATAAATAGACATCAAAAATTCCGCTGTCATTAAAATTTTCAGAAAGATTGATTCTTGCCCTCTTAACGCGAGGCGCAGCAGAAAAGTCAATTTCTCTCTTTTGAGGAGCCGGAGCTTCTTTCTGTTTAGAAGAGGAAACTTTTGAAGAAGGTTTTGACGCCTTAGTCGAACTTTTTGACGCTGAACTTTTGGAAGCTTTAACTTCTTGCTTGGTTGAATTTTTTGTCTTAGAAGCTTTTGTTTCTTTCTTTTTTTCTTCCATAAAAAATTCTCCTTTCTACTTTATTATAACAAAACAAATCAAAAAAACTAAATATTTTAGTTGTTTTTTTAAAGAAGAGGAGCAAAGAGCCGGACGAAAACTTGAGAAAATTTATTGAAAATAAACTTTCTTTTGAAAAACGAGTTTTCAACTTTGGCACAGTGTGAGAGGTCAACGAGGAAATAGTTTAAGTTTTGATCAACAAATTCTGCGTTAAACAAAAAGGCAGAAATTTCAAAGTTTAGGGCAAAGGAACGGTTGTCAAAATTGCAAGATCCAATTGAAACAACTTTGTCGTCAATAATAATGCTCTTAGCATGAAGAAAGCCATCATAGCGATAGAACTCAATTCCGGTTGGAATAAGATCTTTAATAAAGGAAAGGGTTGCGGCATAAACAAATTTTTTGTCTGGCTTTGAAGGAATCATAATTTTTATGTCAACGCCGCTCATCTTTGCAATTTTAAGCGCACTTAGCATGGATTCGTCTGGAATGAAGTAGGGAGTTTGAATATAAATTTTGTCCTTTGCACTTAAAATCATTTTCAAAAGAGATTCCTTAATTGGCTGGTTTGGAAGGTCTGGCCCGCTTGTTATAATTTGGCAGCCAACATCTCCAAAATCTCCAAGCCTTGGGAAATAGCCCTCTGAAATTAAATTGTTCATGCTTGAACTTATGTTTTTGCAATATCTCCAATCGTTGAAAAAGGCAATTTGAAGATCATGAACCGCGTTTCCAACAATTCGAATGTGGGTGTCGCGCCAAGGAGAAAGCCGCCTGCTTCTTCCCATGTGGTCGTCTCTTATGTTTATTCCGCCGGTGTAGCCAATTCGACCGTCAATTACCACAATTTTTTTGTGGTTGCGATAGTTTGCTTTAAAATTGAAAAGCCTAAAACCAAACAGAAGAGGAAAAAACTCTGCAATTTCTCCTCCTGCTACAACAAGCTGTTTAAAAAATTTTCTTGGCGTTTTAAGGCAACCAACGGAGTCGAAAAGAAGTTTAACCTTAACGCCTTCCTTTGCCTTTTGAATTAAAATATCCATAACCTCGCGGCCAACTTCATCGTCCGCAAAGATGTAATACAATATATTAATTGAGTGTTTTGCGCGCAAAAGGTCTTTTTTTAAAGCAAGAATTTTGTCCTCTCCGTTTAAAAAAACGCGAACGGAGTTGTTTTTTAAATATGAGGAATTGCTGTTGTTTAAGTTAAACAGCATTAGGTCAAGGTATTTAAGTTCTTCCTTAGATATGTTTCGCGATGTGAAAAGTTGTTTTTGTTCTTTAACGAAATCTTCATAGCTCTTTGCATAAAGCCTTTTCTTTTTGAGCATCTTTTTTGTTTTATAGCTTAGGCCGCTTCCAACAATTCCATAAATTAAAAAGCCAATAATTGGAAGGAAATTAAGGACTATAAACCAGGAAACAATTGTGTGGGGCTTTTTTCTTTCAACAAAAATCATTGTCAAAATGCAAACAATGTTGACGCAAAAAACGCTTATAATCAAAATTGCTAAAACCGACATAATATCCTTATTACTTTTCCCATTTTATATCAAAAAAATTAATTTTGCAAATAATAACATAGATAGAAAAAAATTGGAGAAATTTGTTGAATGTGGTATTCTAAAATAGAAATGAAAAAAATTGGGTTGTCGTTTGGGGTTTTGCTTTGCTTTGCACTTTTTGTGCTTTCTTTTCCATTCGTCAATTTTGTTTCTGCTGAAAGCAGCGTGGAAACTTCTTCCTTAAGCACCCAACTAATTGAACAGATTGGAGAGGAAACCCACAGCCTTTTTTCAAACATGTCAAACGCCCAAGTAACAGACCAAACCTTTGAATATTATAATGGCGGCGTTAAATACACAACAAAAAGCGTGATCGAAAGAGTTTTAACAGACGCAATGTCCAATATAAACTCAGCATCTGGAAGCGGAAGCTATGTTTTAAATGAGGACTTAAAAACGCTTAGCGAAGTTTTAAACCTTTATGTTTCTGCAAATTTGGGAATGCTTTCTCTAAGCGGAAGCGAAAGAGACATTGTTGATTTCACACTTTCTGTTGGAAACGAAGAAAAAACGGTTACCTCTTCCGTTGTATATCAATCTGGGGCTTACAGACCAGGCTTTGTTGAAACAGAAAAAATTTTAATTGATGGCCAAACACAAATTAATTTTGGCTTTTCAACAAGAGTTGGCTACGGGCCGGACAGCTCACAGGGTTTTTTAATTTTCGACCCAACTTTGAATTTTAGCGCGGAGTTGGACTCCGTAACTGTTTTAACAGAGGGAAGAGATGTTTTTAGCGGAGAAAAAATTCAACTTTCCGCTCAAAATGCACTCTCTAGTTTGACGGGCGGAAGCTTAATTAAAAGTCTTAAGGAATATTTTTCAATTGAATGGGAAGTTGTTGACGGAAATGCAACCGTTGATGGAAATATTTTAACAATCAACGCCTCCAGCGGAAGCGTTTTGGTCAGGGCAAAGTGCAAGAAAGCAACGGACAGCGAGGAATATGTTTATTCTCAACCAATTGAGTTCAATGTTTCAAAGCCTACTGGCGTTGGAGTTGTTTCAAATTTTGAAAATTCCTTTTCAAACATTTCTCTTTCTGGCCAAGTTCTAAGGTTGACTCTGTCAAACGGCTTTGCCCTTGACAGGGTACTAACAGAGAGCGGAGAAGAAGTTGCCTTTAGCGTTTCAGGACAAAACGTTACAATTCAAAATGTAAATCAAAATTTAAGACCAAATTTAAGTTTGGTTTTGAAAAAAACGCTTGAAATTGAAAAGGTTGAAATTGCAAACAAAGTTTATGATTCAACAACAAACGCAACGATAATAGAAGTTATAACAAACGCGGAGGCTGGGCATAAAGTTGAGATAACGGGTTTGATTGCAACTTTTGAAGCTGCGGACGCAGGTTCCGATGTCAACGTTTTAATTTCTGGAACTCCGGTTATATCGGGCGAAGATTCGGATTTGTATGTCCTTTCAAGCCAGCTGACAGATGAAAATGGCGCTTTGGTTGAAGGGATGGTTTCAGCGGCGGCGAATATCTATCAAAGGCAAATAACAGTTACGGCTCAGGCAACCTCAAAACAATTTGGCCAAGATGAACCGGAAATTTTATACCAAGTTAATGGCCTTTTAGAGCAGGACAGTCTTTCAGGAAGCCTCTCCAGAGAAGCTGGCGAAGACATTGGAGAATATAGAATAACAATTGGAACGCTTGGTAACGACAACTATCAAATCTTTTTAATTTCAAATATCTTTGAAATTGAAAAAAGAACAATCGAAGTAATTGACATCATAGTTGAAGACAGGGAATATGACCAAACAACACAAATAACATCGGGCGAAGCATCTTTTTCAACAGAAGAAGATAGAACAATTTATAAAAACGGAAATTTAACAATTGTCTTTAGCTCTGCCGATGTTCTAGAAGATTTTAGCAGAATTGAAATTGTTGCCCAGGCGCAATTTCTTTCGGCAAGCGCAGCAGTAAACAAGGAAGTTGATTTGGAATTCTATTTGACGGGCGCAGACAGAAACAACTATGACCTAATCAGCAACATAACTCCAACTGGGAACATTCTTCCAAGGAAAATTGACGTCTATGGAGAAAACAAGACAAAACAATTTGGCTTTGAAGACCCGCAGCTCACATACAACACAAGCGGGCTTTTGCCGGGGGACTATTTGACGGGAAATGTTCAAAGACAGAGCGGAGAAAGCGTTGGGAACTATGTAATAGGAGTTGGAACGCTTTCAAATCCGAATTATGAAATTAATTTCATTGCGGCAAACTTTGCAATAACTCCAAGACAAATTCAAATTGAAATCCATGCAAAAGAAAAGCAATATTTGGATTCTGACCCAGAGTTTACTTACACAGTAACAAACGGGAGAGAAGTTCCAGGCTATCCGCTGAACGTTGTTTTAACAAGGACCCAAGGTGAAACAATTGGAGACTATCCAATTGAAATTGCTTCCTACAATCAAGAGTGCTATTTAATTACAGTTGCTGTGCCAGCAAATTTAACAATCATAAAAAGAGATGTGACAGTTCAAGTTGGAATTTTAGACAGAGAGTTTGATGGAACTGATGATGCAGAAATCTCTCCAACATTTACAAATCTTCCTGGCAATAACCCAGATGAAATTGCTTTAAGCAGCAGCTTAACGGCAATATTTCAAGACATTAACATTGGCGTTTGGCCAATAACATATTATCTAAACGGAGAAATAGTTTCCGAGTTTGGTCAGGCAGTTATGGCAGGAAACAACTTGCCTTGCTATAATTTTCAATTTGAAGTTCAAGAAAGCGCAGAAATTGTCAAGAGAAAAATAACGCTTTTATATATGTTTCCAATGGTAAAACAATATGGCTATGAAGACGCGCCTTTCAATGCCTTTGGAGTTATAAACACCTTTTCGAATATCTTTGACTTTTTGAACTTTTGGGTTGAGCGTGAACCGGGAGAAGAAGTTGGCGTCTATGACCTGTATTTCAAAGAGCCATATGAGGGAGCAAACAACAATTTCGATATCACATTGGCAGAGGACTATAAATACCATATTATTCCAAGACAAATTCTAATTGAAACGGAAGCGGCCTCAAAGGTCTTTGGCGAAGAAGACCCGGAAATAATCTATTGGCTTTCCGACGAAACACCTCTTCCAGAAGGGATTTTGTTTGAAGACTTAGTCTCAGGAACTCCTTCAAGAATGCCGGGAGAAGATGCCGGTTTTTATAACCACACCCTTGGAAGCATGACGATTGAACAATCTCAAAGACACAGATATGAGCTTGTGATTTCATCCGGCGGTTTGACAATTACGCCGCGGCCAATTGAAATTGAGATTGATAATCAAACAAAGGAATATGGCGATCCAACGCCAACATTTACTTATGAAATCCTTGCAGGATCGCTTGTTTCTCCTTCAGATTTAAAAATTTTAACAGATTCAACCGACAACGCGGGAACTTGGAGGCTCTACGCTGAAATCAACACCTCAAACTATGACGTCGTTTGCAACGAGGCCGTTTACACAATAACTCCGGCGCCGCTTACGGTTGGGCCATTAAACGGAAGCAAAATTTATGGAGAGGAAGATCCAGAACTTAAGGTTGAAATTCTTTTTGGAAGCTTAAAAAACGGCGAAACGCTTTCTCAAATTCTTTCTGGAAGCTTGGAAAGAGAGGTGGGCGAAGATGTTGGCTTCTATGCAATCTCTAAAGGGACGCTTTCTTCAAACAGTAATTACGAGCTAACTTACACCGGAAGTGCAACATTTGAAATTATAAAAAGAGATCTAACAGTTACTGCAGATGAAATCAAACTGTTCCTAGACCAGCTTCCGTTTACAGGAGAGTTGACATATAAAATTAGCCCAGCGCTGATTGGCGGAGATGTTTTAGAAGGCGAACTTGAGGTTGAGGAAATAACTGGCCTTGGGGCGTTTAAAATTTCCCAAGGAACGCTAAGCAACGAAAACTACAACATAATTTTTGAAGAAAGCTATGTAACAGTTTCAAAGCGCCTGCTTGTAATTCAAGCGGATTCCCATCAAAAGACCTATGACTCCAGCCCATTCTCACAGCCAACGTTCCAAATTTTGCCCGAAAGCCAATTGATTGACGGCCAAGACGCGCAATATTTTGGAATTGTTGCAAGCGTTTCTCAAAGTTCAAATGTTGGAAGCTATCCAATAACAATTGAATATGGAATTGTTGACGGCCAGCTAGACGAGCAGAGAAAGCAAGAGATTGAAAGATACTATGACGTTCAAATTATAACAGGAACGCTAAACATAACCCCAGCAAAGATAACAATTACAGTAAACGACTATGTTCTAATATATGGAGAAACTCTTCCAACTTCAAACGATTTAACCTATTCTATCACAAGCGGAACAAATTATAACAACGAAATTGTCTTTAATTTAAGCTGGGAAAACAACAAAAATGCTGGGCAATATGACATTTCTGCAAGCTTTAGCGGAGCTGAGAACTATGAGATAACATGCAATTACGGTAAGGTAATTATAAATAAAAAGCCAATTGAGGTTAACTTAGATGATATTCAAAAAACTTATGGAACGCAAGATCCAACACTGAGCTATCAAATTGAAGGCCTTTTAGAAGGAGACCAACTTTTTGAAAGCCTAAAAAGAGAGGATGGCGAAGACGCAGGAAGATATGAAATAACCTTCAGTTATAATAATTCAAATTATATAGTATCCGCAAATCAAGCATATTTCACAATCGAGCCGCGTCCGCTCTATGTTACAATCTATGCAAGCGACAAGGTTTATGACGGAACAGACCAAGTTAAAACAAGCTTCGAAATGTCCAATTTATTAGAGAACGATTTGGTTGTTTTAACATTAAACGCAAATTTTGTAGATGCACAAATTGGCGACAACAAGGAGGTTCTCTTCACACATTCTCTCTCTGGCGATGACGGCCACAATTATGTTGTTGAAGTTGTAAACGAGCCAACAGCGAACATAACAAAGAAAACAATTTCAAACGGCGGTGTAACAATAACCGTTTCAGACGATAATACGATTTTAACAGAAGATGTTAGCCTTGTTGTTGAAAGAATTGCGATTGATAATTTTTCAACAATTGAAGGAAGAGAAACTTTGTTTGAATATCGAATCGTTCTTATGAAAGCTGGCCAAGTTCTTGAAAATGTTGGGAATTTGACTGTTGAAATCAGGCTTTTAGAGGAGGATCCAGAAAGCTTTGACCTTTTTCTTCAAAGCGCTGAAACAGAAATTGATTTCCGCCTTAGAACAAGAAGGTTGACCTTTGAAACAGAAAGCCTTGGAAACTTCTTGGCGGTCAAACCCCTTCCTTCCAATACGCTCATGTATGTTTTAATTGGCCTTGGCTCGGCGGCGGCTTTGGCAGGAATCGTTACGGGGGCTGTTTTAATTGCAAAAAGAAAGAGCTCAAACAAAAAGGCTAAACCAAAAATATAAAACGCTTAAAGGCCTTGTTCAACTGAACAAGGCTTTTCATTTGGATTGTCTGAAACTAAACATTCCGTTGTTAAAAGAGTTGAGGAAACGCTTGCCGCGTTTTGAAGGGCAAAGCGCGTTACTTTTGTTGGGTCTATGATCCCAAGCTTAAACATGTTTCCATATTTGTTTGAGTATGCGTCAAAACCGAAATTTGGGTCGCTTTTGCTTGAAACTTTTTCGCTGACAACGCCTCCGCAAATTCCTGCGTTTTCTGCAATTTGTTTCAAGGGAGCATCTAGCGCAGAGAGAACAATTTGGGCGCCGGTTTTCTCATCTCCAGAAAGGGTTTGAACAAACTTTTTAAGCGGCTTTTTAAGCTTTGAAAGCGCAACTCCGCCGCCGGGGACAATTCCCTCAAGGGCGGCGGCCTTTGTTGCCGCAAGCGCGTCTTCAATTCTAAGTTTTTTCTCGTTCATTTCAACCTCTGTCGCCGCGCCAACGTTGATTACGGCAACTCCGCCAGAAAGCTTTGCAAGCCTTTCCGAAAGCTTTTCTTGGCCATATGTACCGCTGCCATCGGAAAGCTCTCGCCTAATTTGCGCAGCCCGTTCCAAAATTTTTTCCTTGTCGCCGTGGCCTTCGATTATTGTTGTTTGTTCCTTTTCAACGACAACTTTTTTCGCCCTTCCAAGTTGTTCCAGCTCCGTGTTTTCAAGCTCCAGGCCAAGTTGGCTTGAAATGAAGGAGGCGCCGGTTAAAACGCAAATGTCCTTTAAACATTCAATTCTGTTTTCGCCAAATGAAGGAGCCCGAACGGCAACGGACAGGAGAGTTCCTCTAAGTTTGTTTAAAACAAGGGCAGCAAGGGCATCGCCCTCAATTTCGTCCGCAATTATCAAAAGCTTTTGATTTGCAGCGGCAACTTTTTCCATAAGCGGAAGAATTTGAGAAAGGCTTGTTATCTTTTGGTCGGAAACTAAAATTAGTGGTTCTTCCAAAACAGCCTCCATCTTTTCCATGTCTGTTGACATGTATGGGGAAAGATAGCCTCGCTCAAACTGCATTCCCTCAACAACTGAAAGTTGCGTTTTGATTGAATTCGACTCCTGGGCCGTAATAACGCCATCTTTTCCAACCCTTTCAATTGCCTGGGCAATCAACCTTCCAATTTCCTCGTCTCCCGCGGAAATAGTTGCAACTTGCATGATCTCTTCGCTTGAGCTGACTGGCCTTGACATCTTTTTTAATTTTTCAACAACAAAGTCAACCGCCTTAAAAATTCCCTTTCTAAGTACAATTGGGTTTGCTCCAGCGGCAAAGTTTTTAAGCCCCTCGCAAGCTATGTGCTGGGCGAGAACGGTTGCTGTTGTTGTTCCGTCTCCCGCAACATCGTTTGTCTTTATACTTGCCTCTTTAATTAGCGCCGCGCCCATGTTTTCAAAGGGATTTTCAAGCTCAATTTCCTTTGCAATTGTAACGCCGTCGTTTGTTATTAGCGGTGTTGCAAACTTTCTGTTTAAAACAACGTTTCTTCCCTTTGGGCCAAGGGTAACTTTAACAGCGTCAGCAACGGCGCTAACGCCCTTTTCAAGCGCTTCTCTTGCAGCTTGTCCGCTCAATATTTGTTTGCTCATATCACTCCTCCAAAATTGCCAAGATGTCCGCTTGGCGAATAATTGTTAAAACTCTGTCTTTAAACTTGTACTCAATTCCGCTGAACTTTGAATAGAAAACCGTGTCGCCCTCTTTTACAAAAATTTTTGTTTCCTCTGGCTTGTTTTTTTCTTCTGGAACAAAGACAACTCTTCCCATCTGAGGGCGCTCTTGGCTTTGAGAGGGGAGAATTATTCCTCCAAAACTTTCTTGCTTTGCCTCAAGCTGTTCAATTACAATTCTGTCGAAAAGCGGTTTTATTTTCATTTTGTCTCCTTTTGTTTTTGCCGTTTTTTTGTTTTTTGTGCTAAAAAAGCTCGTTTTTTATCGAAATATCAAGAAAAATTTACAATTTTAGCGATTTTTAACATATTTTTTCTGCCTAAACCATAAATTACACAAAGAGTTGAGGAAAATCAATTAACTCTGCCAAAAGCCATGAAGAAAAACAAATTTTTCGTTTTAGTTTTTTCCGTCGTTTGCGTCGGCCTTTGCGTTGTTGTTGCTGGGCTGCTTTCCTCTGTTATAACAGTTAGCGGAGGAGGCGTTTCCGCGGGAACTTTTTCCGGATTTAAGGTCTTTGCAATTTCGCTTGGAGAGTTCACGTCAGAAAACTCAGCCCAAACTCTTGCACAGCAAACAAGCCAAAGAGGCGGGGCAGGCTTTGTCTATGAAAGTGACAATCTTTACTACGTTTTGGCTTCTGCATATGAGGAGGAAAACGACGCAAAACTTGTTCAAAAAAATCTTTCAGAAGGGGGGACCACAAGCAAGATTATTGAAATTGAAGTTTCACAGCCAGAATTTAACGGCATTAGCTCAGAGGAGCAAAAAAAGTCCTTCCTCTCTGCGCTAAGCCAAATTAAATCAACCTTCGTAATGTTATATGATATTTCAATTTCTTTGGATACAGGGGCAACTGATGAAACCAAGGCAAAAATTGAGATCATTGCAGCAAACGGAGATTTGGAAGTTACACTTAAAAAAATTACTCGTGGAGAGAGCGCAATTGACGGAATATATTACCAACAAATTTCAAACACATACAGTGAGATTGAGGACATTTTAAATGAACTTAAAGATTACGAAAATATCAATGGCGTTTCGCTCTCTTCTAAGATAAAGTTTGGATATCTTTCTATTATTGACAAGGCAAAGGACTTGGTTGATTTAATTGATAATAAAATTTAGTATTTTTTCTTCTGTTTAGGGCAAACTAAAATTGGCAAAGGAATTAGCCTTTGACTAAACAGGAGGTGTGTTAAGATGTTTGGCAAAAAAAGTTCAAAAAACAGTTCAAAATCTTCTTCAGCAAACCGCGCAAGATCTAGCGTTGAAGCAGCAAAATCTTCAAGCTCAAGCTCAAGCGCAAAGAACTGTTCTTCAAGCTCCAAAAGTTCAAGCAGCCGTGGCTAAAACTTGAACAAAAAAACCGAGAAGAATCACTCCTCGGTTTTTTTATTTTCTAAAAAGTTTTTTGTTATATTGTAAATTTCGTTTGAAATTTCGTCAATTGTTTTCAGCTGGCCAAATTTATTTAAACAAGAAATCTGCGTCCAGCCAAACTTAGTTGCAACATACTTTGCCGTGTTGTATGCGCGCTCCAAGTGTTTTTCATCTTGTTCGTGAATGTCCTTTTTTGTTCCTGCTTTAAGTTCGCCGCGGCTTTGTGCAAGAAGGCGGCTTTTTTCTGTTGGCATGTCCAAAAAGAAAATTAAATTTGCCTTTGGAAGAGAAAGACTTTCAAACTCCAAATCGCAAACCCAGTCCAAAAAGCTGTCAACTTCTTTTTCCGAGCCAAGTTTGCAGGCTTGGTGGATCATGTTGGAATAGACATATCTATCCAGCAAAACGATTTTTCCTTCGTCCAAAAATTTTTTAAAGCCGTTTTCAATGTTTAAATAGGTTGCAACCCTGTCCGCCGCAAACAGAACAGAGGCTTGTTTTGGGCTTATCGAATTTGCCTCGCTTCCAAGGGCGCCGGAAAGATAAAGCTTAACTGGCCCAGAAGACGGGCTTTGATAGCTTGGAAAGCTGTGAGAGACAACGTCATAGCCGTCCTTTTCAAGATTTTTGAGAAGAAGCTGAGTTTGCGTTTTTTTGCCGCTTCCGTCCGTTCCCTCGATTACAATTATTGCTCGGCCCATTCTTTTGCCTCCGTCTCTGATTGATAGGTTTCATTTAGTTTTGAAATTTCGCCATTCAACCGGCTTATTTCAACTGTTTGCCAGATTATAATACAAAACAGGGCAATAAAAAGCAGAACCGCCGAAACAGTTAAAATTTTAGCAATCAACACTTTCTTTGCTCTTCTTTTGTTTTCCATTTAATCGCGAAACAATTCCTTTAAAAAAAGTATACCACCTTTTTGAAAGTTTTGCAATCATTCTTCCAACGGAAATTCTCTGAAGGAAAATTCCAAAAAGGAAGGAAAGAATTAAATAGAGCCTTAGCTCGCCATAGTTAAACGCAAGGACAGAAAGGAGTAGAACAGCTCCCAAGCCAAGTCCAATCAAAACGTCCAACAAAATTCCAACAACTTTATTTTTGTTGCACAAAAAATAAACAAGATTTCTTGCATCAAGCAAAAACCCGCAACCAAAGCCAATTGCAAGAACAATTAAAAATATAAGTGGTTGAGAGAGCGTTTCATAGAGAAGCATGTTTTCTCCTATTTAAAAATTCTTTTGACAAGGCCAACCTTTTCCTTTGGCCCAACATATTTAATTGAAGAAATCTTTCCGTCAACTTCCAAAACACCCGCTTCAACGTCAAGTTTTTTAACTTCCATTCCGCTTCCCAAAACGTTCAATGTTTGGTTCTCAAGTTGAAGAGTAAGTGAATTTTCGCTAAGCGCCGCCGCCTTTTTTATTCCGGTTATTGTCAAATGTGATTGATTTATTAAAATTAATTTGTTTTCCATAAATTCTCCTTTTTATATATCTATTAAAAAAAAACATTTTATATGAGCAAAACCCGATGAATTTAAAAAATTTTGTCATATTTTCCAACTTTCGGTCATTGTATATAATAACTTTAATTCGGAGGGATTTTGTTATGGAAAATACCACAAGCCAAACCAAAGCAGAAGCAGTTAGAGAGGTTGAGGTTGGAGCAAAAAAAGAAAACCTGGAGTTTCTTGTTTCACTTCCGGAAGAAAACATTTCTAAAATCCTTTCGGCCAGTGCGAGCATAACAATAGACAAATATGAGGCGCTTTTGGGTGAACTTTCTTTCAGTGGCCAGGCTTGCCTAAATTTTGTCTATAGTTTGGAAGACGGAACAATTTCAAACTACAAAACTTGCCAGGATTTTTCAGGCAAGTTTGAAAACCTTTCCTTCGACCCTTCTTCACTTGTTAAAGTTCTTCCAAACGTTTTGGACATATCAATTGAAAGCGCAAACGGAAGCGCAATTAAAGTTAAGCTGACAATTGAAAACACCTTCTCTCTTTTGAAAAACCAAGAGATTTCTCTTTTCTCTTCTGAAGATCCAAACATTTATGTTAAACAATCGGAAATTGGGCTTTGCACCCACGCAAACAGAAACTGTTCAAACTTTAATCAAACTAGCGTCTTTGAAACGAAGTTTTCTGTTGGAAGAATTTTAAGCACTTCAAGCGTTGCAATCGTAAACAAAACAAGCGCGCTTGACGGAATTGTTGTTGTTGAAGGAGACACAATTTCAAGAATTTTATACTCAACAGGCGAAGAAAGGCCAGTTTTGGTTTCCCAAGTTAACAAAGATTCCTTCCGCGAGGAAATTGAAGATTCCATGGCAACGAAAGATTCTCCAGTTTTGGCGTGGGCAACTGTTGACGGGCGAGACATTGAAGAGAACATAGATCAAGAGAACAAGACAATTGAAGTTAACGTTCCAGTTAGAATTTGTTATGATTTATTCTCCTGCCAAGAGAGAACGGTTGTTTCAGATGCCTTTTCAACGGAGAACGAGCTGAATTTGACAACAGAAGCTTTCTTGTCAACAGAAGTTGTTGGAATGGAAACCTTTGACAGCAGAATTGATTCCAGCATCACAGCAAGCGAAGACATTCCAAGAATTGACAAAATCTTGGCTGTTGACGGGGCATATTTAACTCGAACAAGCCTGACATTTAACGATGGAGAGCTCTCTTCAGAAGGAACAGTCCACCTGAACATAATCTACCTAAACGACGAAGAGGACAGCATCAACGCTGTTTCAGTTGAAGTTCCGTATTCTTACAATGAAAAACTTTCCAATCAAGGGTCAAATGTAGTTGCAACAGACCAAATTATTGAAATTGATGCAAGTGTTAAGCGCGGAAGAGACATCTATGTTGACGGAAAAATTAGAACCCAGGTTTTAGTGACAAATGAAGTTCAAACTGCAGCAATAAGCGGAGCAGAACTTGGAGAAAAACTTGAGGAAAGAGACGGAGCGCTTGAAATTTACTTTGCGCAAGAAGGAAAGAGTTTCTGGGACGTTGCAAAGGATTTGAAAGTTTCCGAAGACGCTTTAAGGCAACAAAACCCGGAGATTGTAGAACCGTTTGAAAAAGACGAAAAAATTGTTTATTTTGAGCAATTTGAAATAAACGTTGACTAATTTTGCCCCTTTTCAAAAAACCCAGCTTATGCTGGGTTTTTCTATGCAAACTCTTTAGAGTTTAATTTTAAAAAGGCTTCCGCGGTTGCAAGGGCGTCTGCATAGGCGCGGTGGGCGCCGTCAAGCGTTATTTCAAGCCTTTTGACAACATCTGTCAGCTTATATCTTGAAAGGCGAAGCTTGCTTTTGGCAAGAGGCATAAGGTCTATGAACTCATTGTCAAAGAGAAGGCCCTGTTTTCTTGCCGCTTGCAAGATGAATTTTTGGTCGAAGGAAACGTTGTAGCCAACCAGCGCCGCGCCGCGCGTGTAGCGATAAAAATCGCGAAGGACAGGTTCAACGCTTGGGCACGATGCAACCATTTCATCTGTAATGTTGTTGATCAGCGTTGCAGAAGGAGGAATTGGCCGCGAAGGCTTTATAAGCGAAGCAAACTTGGAAACAATTTTCCCATTTTCAACTTTAACAGCGCCAATTTCCAAAAGCTCGTCCTCTTCATAATTTAACCCTGTTGTCTCAACGTCGAAGACAACAAAGGTTTTTTGCTCAATTTCCTTTGGATATGTTGCTGCAACCTTAAACAGGTTGTCCTGGGAGAGAATTGAATATGGCTCTATGCTAACTGCTTCATAATCTTTTGAAACTGTTTGTTTAAATTCAACCTTCTCTGGGAGAGCGCAAAGCGAAAGGGCGTGAACATAAAGCGTTTGCCTTCCAGCAAAGGTTTCAACATCTCCCAAAATCAAAATTGAATCGCCCTCCTTAACAAGGCCCATCTTTGCTTCGGTTGAACTTTTTGCAAAGTGGCGAGCCTCAATTCTTCCCGTTGTGTCGTTCAAAACAAAGCTGTAATAGAACTTTGTTTGGCCCTTTGTCTTTCCTTTTTTAACTTCATAGGCTTTCTTTTGAAGGTTTTCAACCTTTCCCGCCAAAATTAAGGATTTTTTGTCCGTTTTGACATTTTTAATAAACTCTGGCTTTGGGGCAATCTCTCCGCCAAAAAGAGGCCTCAAAACCTCAACATCAAAGCGCGGCGTTGAAGGCTTTGGCGGCTCTTGTTTTTTTTCAAGGTCAACCTCTTTTGCAACCCTTCCCTTTTCAATTTCAATTAGAAACTCGCTGCAAAAATTTTTTTCCAAATATTCGCGCGTCGCCGCCTTAAGCTTGTCTTCGCTTATGTAATTTAAAAACTCTTCATCAAGTTTAAAGCTGACGACAATCTCTTTGAAATCTCTTGAGGTTTTAAAGCTTTCCTTGTCTAAAAAGCCAGAAATTATTGGGTAGTTAGAGGAAAAGAAATTGCCTAGAGCCTTGAAAATGAATTCATCGTCCAAATAGCTCTTTTTAAATTTAACGTTTAATTCGGCCTTTAAATTGAAAATTTCCTTTAGATAATTTGTAATTTCTTCTTTATCCTGATCGGAAAGTGAAACATCTTGTGGGTAGAGAAGCGTTAGAAAGCAAGCCTTCTGGCCGCGCTTGTAAACGATGCTTAAAGGCTTTAAAAAACTAAATCTATCTCCAAATTTTTGGAATAACTTTCCAATCAACCATTCCACACATCAATTTTACAACATTTTTTAAACATTTACAATACATTGGCAAAAAATGTGAAAAAATCATATAAGTTTAAAAAAAAGGAGAAAACATATGTTGTTTAGGGTTTTTAACGCGCAAGAACGGTTTCCAATTTCCTCTCTCAGGCAAAGACCAAACGCAATTGCAAGCATCAGAGGTTCGGAAGAATTTCCAAACCTTAAAGGCGAGGTTTTGTTTTACAAAACGGAGAGAGGAACTCTTGTTTTAGCGGAAATTGAGGGGTTTCCGGTTGAGGAAGGGTGCGCGCCAAGATTCTTTGGCCTCCATCTTCACGAAAAGGGAGAGTGTGAGCCTTCGTTTGACAGCGCTGGCGGCCACTATAACCCCAAAAATTGTCCCCACCCAGCCCATGCGGGCGACCTTCTGCCTCTTTTGGCAAACAAAAACGGCAAGGCATTTTTGTGTTTTTTGACGGACAGTTTTAGCGTTGGCGAAGTTGTTGGAAAGGCTGTTATAGTCCACAAGCTTCGAGATGATTTTACCTCTCAGCCCTCGGGAGACAGCGGAGAGAGAATTGGTTGCGGGGTAATTGTTGGAGCCTAGGAAGGTTTTTCTGAAAGTTTAGAAAGCTGCATTAAAATTTCTTTAAGCAGCTTTTCTTGTTTTAAAAGCGCCGCTTTAAGTTCCTCTTCAAGCCGGCCGATTTTACAAATTATTTGATTTTTATTTCGCTCAGACTTTTTTGTTGTTACAAGATCTTTTTCCATTTTTTCTCCTTAAAGAATTTCATCATCCAACTTTTGGCCTCTTGTCGGAACAAAATAGCAGACAAACGAAAGAATTAAAAGAATTGAGGAAAAGACCAGATAGTAGATGTTCATTCTAACAATAAAACTTGAAAAGAGAAGAATTAAAGATGCGAGCAAATAGCCCTTTGCCCTCTGCTTTGAAATTGCGCCCTTCAAAACTTCTTTAAACTTTGGTTTAGAAGAAAGTTCAACCTCCTTTAAATTTTCTGGGTAGAAGCCGGCAGGTTTAATCAGTTTTAAAAAACATTCCTTGCTCCCAAGAAGAACAATTTTTAAACCTGGAAACTTTTTTGCAACGTCAAGCGCCTCCTTGGAAATCATATATCCGCAAACGACAAGCTTTTTTGGTTTGCTCTTTTCTGTTTTTCTAATAATTTCAACAACCGTCTGCGCGGAGATTGGAGAAAAGCTGTAGCAGGGATAGAGAACTGTTTTTGCGGCTGCGTCGTCCTTGTTGAAAACTTCTATGTAACTTCCAACTTTCTTTGCTTGGTGGTTTATTTTAGCTAGCTTTAAAAAATAGCTTTGAGCAAGTTTGGGATTGAAGATAAAATTTGAAGAGATTTTTTCTGCAAGTTTTTCTTCCTCTGCCTTAAGTTTATTTTTTGCAAGCTTTCTATCCAAAAAGAACCTTATTAATATTTCGAAAGAAAAGGTTAAAATTGCAGTAATTGCAAGGCAAAGTCCAAGGTTTGAAATAAAATATCTAACCCAAATAAAACAGATTAAAAAAATCAAAAAAAGCCGAAAAAGAACATTAAAAAACTTTAAAACCACAGATAAATTATTTCCAAAAAAATCCCACCAAAACAAAAAATACTTATAAAAACACAATTTTTTCCATATATTACTAATATATTTGACAAAAAAATTTATTTTTTATAGAATTACCCCATGGAAAATGAAATTTTAAAGGAATATATTTCTGTTTTAGAAGAAAAAAAATTAAAGAACATTGAAGCCTTTGACCTAAGCGGGAAAAGCGACGTTGCAAAGTTTATTATTATTGCAACGGCAAACAGCGAAAAAGTTGCGCGCCAAGTTGCAAACGAAATTAAAGTTTTTTTTGAAGAAAAAAACAAAACTTCAAACCTTGAGGGGGAGTTTCCTGGGGATTGGATAATTTTGGACTTTGGCGACGTTTTAATTGAAATTTTAACCGAGGAATCAAGAAATCATTACAACCTTGAAAAACTTTGGGGAGATTCAAAAAATCGCCTTGCCCAGCCTTCAAAAAAAAGGAAGAAAAAAGCGTCATAACTAAAAAAGCTCTGCCCAGCCGGGCAGAGTTTTATTTAGCTAATCTTTATTTCAACGTTTTCGCCAGTTTCGGCGTCTTGATACATTATCCAATAGCCAAGTTCGTTTGGTTTTTCTGGGTCAAGCGGAAGCCACTGGCTAATTCCAGAAAGCTCGCGCGGGGGAGCGGTTGTATATTCTCCAGGCATTCCATAGCAAACATATGCAACCTTTCCCTCTTCATATAAAAGCCCAATTACAAAATATTGTCCGTTGTCCTCATAGTCAACTTTAACCCACTTGCTGTTTGGGATAATTTCGTTTAAAAACGTCTCTTCGGGATATCTTTCGAAAAGAAGGGAAAGCTGCCCCTTAATTTCGTCATAGAAGCTTGTCTTTTCAATTTCGGTCTTTGGATAGAGCGGAATCTCTTCGCCAGCCTGTGCCTGCCTTGGCGCGCCATAGAACGCGTTTCTGTAGCTGCAGTTTGCGCACTTATCGGAGGATTGCATGTTGGCGCTTATGACTCTTTCAATTTCTTCTTTCTCCTCGTTGCAGAAATCAATTCCGTCTTCGTCCAGGCGCTCTTCAACATCTTCGACCGAAAGGTCTGTTTCATCGAGAAGATCGAAATGTTTTGAAAGCTGGTCGGGGAGGCTTTCATTTTTGTTTGTCGAGCCATAGAGGATTGGAGTTGCCTTTCCCCCAGAAACAAGAACGAGGGCGCAGGAGAATTCTTCGAAGGAGCTGTCCGCTTCAAATTCAAAAGAATAATTCTCTCGTCCGGAATTTGCAAGCGCCGCCTTGTAAACTTTTCCAGAGGCAAGAAAACCAAGGGTTAAAATTCCCTTTGGATCTTCTTTAAAATTATAAAGCCTTAAATTTCCGCAAAAGCCCTCTCTTGCTGCTTCAATGTTTAAAACAGCCTTCTTGCTGTCCCCGTCAAGAGAAGAAAGAATTATTGTTTTTTCTCTCATAAAATCTCCTAAAATATTTTTCCAATTTATTATATATTAAAAATATTTTGCAATTGCGCGCGAAAAAAAGCGAAAAAATCGCTTTTTTGTTGGTTTTTTTGTTATTTTTCAATTAATTTAATTGATCTGAAAGAGAAATAAAATCCAAAACAGAAAGCTGTTCTGCGCGCGCATCGGAAGAAATTGAACATTTATTTAACGCGGACAAAATTTTTTCTTTTGGAATGTTTAGGCCAAGAAGGTTGTTTACAAGCGTTTTTCGCCTTGCTCCAAAAGCTGTTTTAACAAGGCTTGCGAAAAACTTTTCGTCTTTGGCCTTCGGTTTAGCAGGGTCCTTAACAATTCTAATCAGCGCGGAATCAACGTTTGGCGGAGGAGTGAACATCTTTCGCCCAACAGTTCTAAGGTATTCAACATCTGCCTGGTAATTGATCATAACCGTTGGAATTCCATAATCCTTTGAATTTGGCTTTGCCAAAAACCTTTGGGCAACTTCCTTTTGAACCATAACCGTCAACGAACTTGCCCTTGAGGCGAGAAATTTAAAAATGAGTGGGCTGGTTATGTAATATGGAAGGTTTGCAACAACAACATAGTCGTCACTAAAATTTTTTTCAATTTCTTCGGTTGGGGTTTTAAGCGCATCTTGAAAAATAACCTCAAGATTCGAAAATTCGCTTTGAAGAGCGCCAAGCGGCGCTTGAAGCTGCTTGTCAATCTCATAGGCAACAACTCGCTTTGCCGCGGCGCAAAGTTTTTTTGTTAGCGTTCCCTCGCCGGGGCCAATTTCTAAAACCTCGGTTTGAGGGGTTATCTTTGCGTCCAAAACAATTGCGGAAAGCAAATTTCCGTCGTAAATAAAATTTTGACCAAATTTTTTCTTAAAAACAAAATTTTCCATTGTCATTGTAACCTTGGGAAAACGCAAAGCGCGTTTTGCGTTGTTTTTGTTTCAACTTCTTTCAAAGAAGAAAATGTTAAATCTGCAATCTTTTTTGCAATAATGGGAATGTTCTTTGGCTCGTTTCGCTTGCCTCGAAAGGGTTCGGGAGAAAGATATGGACAGTCCGTTTCAAGTGTAACGCGTGAAAGGCCAATTTCCTCCAAAACCTCTGGCATCGTCCTTGAGTTTTTAAAAGTTATTGCGCCGCCAAGCGAAATGTAAAAGCCAAGGTCGAAAACGCGCATTGTTGTCTCTAAGCTTCCGTTGAAGCAGTGCATAAGCCCGCCGGCGGAAAGAAGAGCGCGGTTTTGTTCCAAAATATTTAGCGTTTCGTTTGTTGCCTCGCGCATGTGGATCATAACCGGAAGATTGAGTTTGTTTGCAAGTTCAATTTGCTTTATGAAAACTTCCTTTTGCTTAAGGATAAAATCCTCCTTCGAAATTTCGCCCAAAGAGGGGTCTTTTCGCCTTGCCTGGTCAATTTGCCACTCAAAATCGTGGTAATCCAGCCCAATTTCACCAATTGCAACAATTTTTTTGTTGGACGCGGCAGAAAAAATTAGCTCCTCAGCTTCTTTTGAAAATTCAAAGGCGGCGTTTGGGTGAAGGCCAATTGCGGCATAGACGCAATCGAAGCGATTTGCAAGCGAAATTGCAGATTTGGAGCTTTCCAAATCACAGCCAACGCAAACAATTTTTAAAACCCCGGCCTCTTTTGCTCGGGAAATTACTTCCTCAATTTCGTTTTCAAAAACTTCGTTGTTAATGTGTGAGTGAATGTCAATGAACATAGAGATATATTACCACAGAAAAAGCCTATTGACAACTTAAAAAAAGTGGAATAAAATATTCTGCGGAGGAAGTTAATATGAAAGAAGTTAAAAAAATCTATGCAAAGGACTTTGTTCAACCGCTTGTTGAAGATCTTGCAAAAAACGGAGAAGAGAAAATATATTTCAACCCATTCATCAGCGCTGTTTTGGCTTGCAAGTTTGTATATCCAAGAATTGTTGAAAACACAAAGAAAGAGGACATCGTTTCCGAGCTTGACAAAATGGCATATTTAGACGAAATTAAGTTTGGAAGAGATGGAAACCAAACGTTCTTTGAATACACGGGAAATGGAGAGACAGAATCCATGGAAGACTTGGTTTCAAAAGAAACCTTCAGCGGTTTTTCAAAAGCTGTTAAAGCTGGGCTTGAAAGCGAACAAAGCTTGTAATTTACAAAAAATTTTGGTATAATAAAACTGTTAGTTAGCCAGATGGTCGCATGCCTTTGTAGTGAAGTGCATGAGGAAAGTCCGAGCTCCAAAGAACAGGGCGCCGGTTAACTGCCGGCGGAGGCGACTTTAGGGAAAGTGCAACAGAAATAAACCGCCAAGAGTTTTCTTGGTAAGGATGGAAAGGGGAGGCAAGAGCTCACCGCGCGCTTGGTAACAAGCGCGGCACATGTAAACCCCGCCCGGAGTAAGGTTAAAAGAGGCAATGGGTTGTTCGCTCGCTTCTTAACAACACCGCTTGAGCGTTCTGGAAACAGTTCGCCTAGATAGATGACCATCAAATACAGAACTCGGCTTACAGACTAGCTAACAAAAGGAAATCAAATCGCGCAAATTTTGCGCGGTTTTTTTTGTAATATTTTGTCAAAACTTCCGCCCAAAAAGTTTGAATGTCGCGAGAAATGTGTTAAAATTAAAAAAATATATATTAGAAAATTGCTTAAAATAAATTTTAGGGGGAAGTATGAGTTTAAAAACAAAGTTAATTTCATCAATTTCAGCGTTTGTTTTGGTTTTGGCGCTCTTGGTTGTTGGCGTCTTTGCGCTGCCCCAAGCAAACGTTCCTCTTGGAGGAACAATCAACTTCCAGGCAACAAGCGTCTACGCCGAAATAACGGGAACAATTTCCGGCCAGGAAAACGGCCCAGCGTCGCTTCCAAAGCTTGAGTTTTCAAACGGCCAAACGCCGGACACTTCTGGCTGGGCAAAGGGAGATCTCATCTTCGACCCAAACGCATCCCCAATTCAAATTCAAATTGCAATCAATGTTAAAAACCTAAGTGAAAGGTCACTCTTCGTAAAAGTTGATGACCTTGTTGGCGCGGTAACAAATTTAACAAAGTCCGTAATGGTTGGCGCGGAGGACCAGGAGGGAGCATATGTTGAAGTTCTTCCCGGTCAAAGCGTTGACTACGTAATTTCCCTTTCCCCAACCGATGAAGGGGAGCCCGTAACCGGAGAATATAACTATCTAATAACCCTTATCGATGAATCTGAAACGCAGGATATTGAAATCCAGGCAAATCCAAACATGGAAACCCTTGGCTCGGTTTCCGGCGGCGGAACGTTTGACCTTGGCGACACGGTTACGTTAACCGCAACGCGCTCTGGCTCCAACACCTTCCTTGCCTGGGCAACATCAACCGATCCAAACACAATGGAAATCCTTTCAACTTCATCAACCTATTCCTTTGAGCTGACCATGGACAGCCCAAGAACATATTACGCCCTGTTCAACAAAACAACCTCAATCAAACAAACGGTTGGAAATTTGATCTACACCTTCTACAATGAAGCAAAACTTGCAAGCGTAACGGACACAACCTCAACCTCTCTTTCCGGCGCTTTGGAAATTCCTTCAGTTGTTTCAAACGGAGAGAATTCATATAAAGTTTATTCAATAGGAAACTACGCCTTCAGTAGTTGCAGCAGTTTAACCTCAATAACAATTCCAGAAGGGGTGACCTCAATTGGCACTGGTGCTTTCCTTTATTGCAGCAGTTTAGAGGCTTTCTATGGGACGGGAAACAGCTATTATACAATTGACGACAACAGGGCGCTTGTTGTAGATGGCGGGAAAACACTTTTAGCTTACGCTGCCGCAAATTCGGCGACTTCTTATTTAATACCAGAAGGGGTGACCTCAATTGGCGGCGCCACTTTCTATAGTTGCAGAAATTTAACATCGGTAACTCTTCCAAGCACAGTGACTTCAATTGGCGCTGAACCTTTCTGCGATTGCGGCAGCTTAGAGGCGATCTATGGGGCCGGAAACAGTTATTATACTAATGACGACAACAGGGCGCTTATTGTCGATGGCGGGGAGCGCCTTTTGGCTTATGCTATCGCAAATCCGGCGGCCTCTTACTCAATTCCAGAAGGGGTGACCTCAATTGGAAATAATGTTTTCAGAAATTGCAGCATTTTAACATCAATAACAATCCCAGAGGGGGTGACCTCAATTGGCCTTGGTGCTTTCCAAAGTTGCAGCAGTTTGGTTTCAATAACAATCCCAGAAGGAGTGACCTCAATTAACGACCTTACTTTCAGTGGTTGCAGCAGTTTGGCCTCAGTTACAATTCCAAAAAGGGTGACCTCAATTGGCCATTATGCTTTCTCTAGTTGCAGCAGTTTAACAGAAATTACGATCCCAGAAGGAGTGACCTCAATTGGCCAATCTGCTTTCGATTATTGCATCGGTTTAACGGAAATTACAATTAATGGCAACATTTCGACCTTAGGTTCAGGCGCCTTCCGATATTGCACAAACTTAACGAAGTTGACCCTTGGCGCAAACGTTGAAAGCATTCCAAGCAACTTGTTTTCGTCGAACATGTTGACGCGCTTAACTGAAATTGTTGTCGAGGCGGGGCCAAGTTTAAGCGCGGCGCTTCCAACTTATGCAAAATGGTATAAAGACGACGATCCAACGGAGGTTACAAACTTCAGCGGAGCTGGAACATATTCAACAACCCAGCCAAGTTTGAGTGTTACAATTGCGGCAAACAACGACGGCCTTGGTTCAATTTCCGGCGGAGGGGAGTTTGAATATGGAGACACAGTAACGTTGGCAGCAACAGTGTCTGGTTCTAACACCTTCCTCGCTTGGGCAACGTCTTTGGACCCAAGCACCATGAAAATTGTTTCAACTTCGCCTTCATATTCTTTTCAGCTTACACAAGACTCTCCAAGAACATATTATGCAATTTTTAATTCTGAAACTTTAACAAATCAATCTGCAGACGGGGATTCCTCTTTGCGTTTTACACTTTACACAGATGCAAAACTTGCAATGATTACAAGGGCAATAACAAAGCCAACGGGCGACTACACAGTTCCATCAACAATTCAGGTTTCTTCAGAAACATACAAAGTGTTTGCAATTGGAGACGATGTTTTCAGTAGCTCTCCTGCTTTAACATCGGTTGTGATTCCAGAAGGAATAACTTCAATTGGAGAAAATGCTTTTGACACTTGCTCTGCTATGACATCCGTTACGCTTCCAAGCACATTGGTTACAATTGGAGAATATGCTTTTACATATTGCAGAGGATTGACAACAATTACAATTCCAGAAGGAGTTACAACGATTGGAGATTATGCATTCAACAACTGCACAAATTTGGTTTCAATTTCTCTTCCGTCAACTCTTTCATCAATAGATTCTCCAGCTTTTGCTCAGTGTACAGGACTTGCTTCAATTAGCGTTGCAGAAGGAAACACAAACTTCATGGTTGACCAGGGCGCAGCCTTAATTTCTTCAGAAGGAAACTTGATATATTTTGCTGGAATGAATTCAACAATAACGGAATATACAATTCCATCAAACGTAACGCAAATTAATGAAGGGGCGTTTACAAATTGTCCGAATTTAACGTCAATAATAATTCCAAGCACTGTTGAAACTATTCAGCAACAAGCTTTCCAAACGTGCAGCAATGTAACTTATGTATATTATGATTCAACATATTCTGGAAGGTCTAGTTCAGGATTGTTTTCAAGATATTTTGGCTCTAGCAATGGTTTTGAAATTGAATTTGGGCCAAATGTAAAAACTATTCTACATTTTATCTCTCGCAACGATAATTTAACCTCGGTTGTCTTTTCAGAGGATTGTCCAATAACCATGATTGGTACTGATGCCTTCCAATATTGCGATGGACTAAAAAACTTTACAATTCCAAGTTCAGTTAAAACAATTGGGATGAGCGCCTTTTATAACAGCGGGATTGAAGAATTGACGATAAACGGAAATATAACTTCAATGCAATCCTCTGCATTCCAAGGGTGCGACGCTTTAACAAAATTAACATTAGGAGAAGATGTTACAAGTCTTGTAAGCACAATCTTCTCAAGCGGAAGATTGACCAACCTAAACGAAATTGTTGTTCTTGGGGATTTAAGATCAGAAACTTTCCCAAGCGGAACATGGCTTAAGGATGGGGTTGTTGTTACAAGTTTCACAGGCGCGGGAACCTACACAAAACAGGCATAACAAACAAAAGGCCAGGCAAATTAGCCTGGTTTTTTTTGCGCTTAAAAATTTTAAATTTAATTTAAATATTTAATTTATTTATTAATTTTAAATTTTGTTTATATTTAATTTCATTTCTTTTAATAGTTAATAATAAATTATTAATATATTTATTTCCTTTAATTAAAAATTAATTTAATTTTTAATATTTCAATTAATATATAATATATTTCAATTAATATATAATATATTTCAATTAATATATAATATATTTTTTATTAATTTAGATTTATTTTTTATAAAAAAAGGTAACTGCATTAAGGTGTTTTTTTATTGGGAAAAAGCCGCCGTAGGGAAATTGCAAAAAAGCCCAGGGAGGGAAGGAAAGAGAAGATTTAAACTTGTTTGGTCTGAGTGAGAAGATTTGAACTTCCGACCTCTTGAACCCCATTCAAGCGCGCTACCAAACTGCGCCACACCCAGTTACTTAAAGAGTTTAACATTTTTATTTTCCCGTGTCAAACATATCTTAAACTTGACCGAAGAGGCGCGTTTGTTTTTAATTTCAACGGGCATTTTAGGGTTTGAAGAAGAGCCTTTTCCTTGAACGGAATTTTGCCTTTGGAAAGAATTTTGTTTTTAAAAACAAAAAGCTTTTATTGCTAGTTGGGCGGAGGAAACTTGTTAAAGAAAAGTTTTTTTGGGCTAAAAAATGTTTTCTCATGAGCGTGGCTTTGCCTTTTTAAAGGCTTTCTTTTTAAGGCCTTTCTAATTGTTGGCCGCCCCAGAGATTTGTTTTGGCAAAGTTTTTTATTCGCGGCGGTTAAAGTTTTTTGAACAATAATTTTAAAAGCCAGAAACAAATTTAAATAAAAACGCCGCAGGGTTTCTGCGGCGAAAGCTAGAGAACGAAGTGGAGAATGTCCAAAACAACAACAAGGGTTAGAAGGAAGGCGAGCCCACAGAAGTTTATTATTCCTTGAATCTTTGCCGGAATTGGCTTTTTTCTAATCCACTCAACGCCTGTAAAGACAATTTGGGCGCCGTCCAGCGCGGGGAAGGGAAGAAGGTTGAACATTGCAAGGTTTGCCGCAATCAGCGGAAGAAGAATGAAGAGGTTAACAATTGAGGCCTGCGCGCTTGTTGCAATTACGCTTATTGTTGCAATTGGCCCGCCAACATCTGCAGTTGAAAGTTGGAAGGTGATGAGCAGCCAAAGTGATTTTAAAACCGCCCAGGCCATCATAACGGCAAGAACAAAGCTTTGGCCAAGCGCCTCAAAAAACGGGCGAGGATAGAGGCTTAAATCTCCAAGCGAGTAAAGTTTATTTCCGTTTGCGTCGAAGGCATAGATTTCTGGGTTTTCAGTGTCTTGAAGCTGCTCTTCTGTTAGGGTTGAAGGGTCAATTCCGTCCTTAAATTTTTGTTTTAACTGGACGGTTAGGGTTATCATTTCATTTTGTTTGGTTTCTTCGTTGTATCTTCTAACGGTAATTTCAAAGTCCTCATTCTTATTCTGGGCGGTCAGAAGTTGGGAGAGAGTTCCGTTTGTTGCAAAGTTAACGTCCTTTCCGTTGACTTGATAGATTACGTCTCCTTTCAAAAGATTATCGTTGTAGATTGAGTTTGAAGAGACCTGGTATATATCAAAGCCAAAGGAAACTAGGAGAATGAAGGAAAATATTATTGCAGAAAGAAAGTTAAAAAACGCCCCAGAGAAGAGGACGATTATTCTCTTCCAAGGTTTTTGGTTCGTGAACGCGTCTGGGTTGTTTTTTCCATCTTCTTCTCCGTTTTCCCCCTCAAAAGCGCAATAGCCGCCAAGGGGGAAAATTCTAATTGAAAACTTTTCTCCGCGCTTGTTTGTTTTTGAAAAAATTGCCTTTCCAAAGCCAATTGAAAACTCGTTTATTTTAAACTTTAAAACCCGGCCGGCGATGTAGTGGCCAAGTTCGTGGATCATAATCATCAAAAGAAAGATGAATATTGCAACCAATATGTAGACAATTGTCATTCCATTAAACCCCAAAAAAGTAATTCCCAAAATAGTTCTCCGTTTATATAATTATAGCCAAAATTGCAAAGATTAGAACGAATGGCGCGTTGAAAATGTGGCTGTCAAGCCTGTCTAAGAAGCCGCCATGGCCGGGGAAGATGTTTCCGCTGTCCTTAACGTTTGCGCGTCGTTTAAGCTTGGATTCAAAAAGGTCTCCCGCCTGGCAAACAATTGAGCCAAAGAAGCCCAAGAGAACGAACATCCAAACGGTAACTCCCGCGCCTGCAAGTGCGCTGTTGATGCTTGAAAAGGCTGTTAAGAGATAGTAATATCCGCCCATCAAAAGGCTTGTTGCCAAAATTGATGTAACCGAGCCCGAAATTGTCTTGTTTGGGCTGATTTTCTTGCAAAGCTTAGGCCCCTTAAAAGCCATTCCTCCAAGCATTGCAAACGTGTCTGAGAAAATTGGAATCATGAAGGCGGCGGCAAGAAGAATCCAGCCAAGGTTTCCGCCAAACAAAAGAATGTTGCTTCCGCCAAACGCGTCAATTCTGTTTAAAATCATCAAGCAAAGGAGCATGAAAGACGGATAGATGAATGTTAAAAATGTTTTAGAAGAAATTAAAAGCGCTTTCTTTAAGCGGCCAATGTTGTTTTGTTTTTTGTATAAAATCGTTTTCTTTGAGTTTATGAAAAGATAGGAGATAAATACAATTAAAAACGCCACAAGCAAAATTGAAAGTTGAATTATTATGTAAACATAGATGTCAAGCGAAAAGATGAAGTAAAACATGTGGCCGGCGAACATGAAAGAAGGGTATAGCCCTGCCGCAATTTGGCAGGTTGGATTGCCACATTTCGAAAGTAGATTTGAGGCCTCAATTGCGCAAAAGATGCAAATTGCGCCAATGAAAAGGTCGAAGATATAAAGCCCATATGTTTCAATTAGCCTAAATGCAAAGGCTGCAACAAGTGCAACAATTAAAATTAACCCAACAACAACTCTTTTTTTCATTTTTTCTCCTGTTTAAACGTTTCCAAATCTCCTATCTCGCTTAGAATATTCAATTAAACACTTAACAAATTTTCTTTCATTAAGGCTTGGCCAAAAGAACTTTGGAAAGTAAAGCTCGCTGTAGGCCGCTTGCCACAGCATGAAGTTTGAAAGTCTCATCTCTCCGCTTGTTCGAATTATAAAGTCCGGGTCTGGAAGGCCGTTTGTGTAGAGCAGTTCTTCAAAATCCTTTTCGCTCACGGTTTTAAGATTTTTCCCCAAAGCCAAATTTGCTGCCCTAACAATTTCCGCGCGCCCGCCATAGTTTAGCCCAACATTGAAAACAACGCCGCAATTTTTCTTTGTTCTTTCAATTAAATCTTTGATTAAAGATTGAAGTTCTTGATCTAGCCGCGAAACATCACCCATAACTCTTAAAACAAAGCCGTTTTCAACGAAAGAGTCTCCCTTTTCTTCAATTAAATTTTTCAGAATTTCAAAAATTCCATCAACCTCTTGTTTACTTCGCTTCCAGTTCTCCGTTGAAAAGGCAAAAACAGAGATAACTTCAATGTGATATTTTTTTGCGCAGGAAAGCAGTCTTTCAATTGCTTTTGCGCCCTCTTCGTGGCCAGAAAGCCTTTCAAGCCCTCTTTTTTTAGCCCAGCGCCCGTTTCCGTCTAAGATGACGCCAATGTGGCGGGGCAGTTTTGACAGTTTTTTCATTTAAATCTTCTTTTAATTAAACTTCCATGGTTTCTTTTTCTTTTGCAAGGCAAATTTCATCTGCAAGGGCGTTGTACTTATCTACAAGCTTTTGAACGTCTTTTTCGGCAGAATCGAATTCGTCCTCTGAAATTTCGCTATCCTTTTTCATTTGTTTAAAGATGTCAAGGCAGTCTCTTCTAGCGCCGCGAATAGAGATTTTTGCGTTCTCGCAAAGAGTTTTAACTTGTTTAACAATCTCTCTTCTTCTCTCCTCTGTTAGCGCGGGGAAGATCAACCTGATTACCTTTCCGTCATCGATTGGGTTAACACCCAAATCTGCCTGGGCGATTGCCTTTGAAACATTTACAAGCTGGCTTGCGTCCCAAACGCTTATAACAAGCATTCTTGCCTCTGGAACAGAAATGTTTGCCATTTGGTTAATTGGCGTTGGCGTTCCATAGTAATCTACGGTTATCTTGTCCAAAATATGTGGGTTTGCTCTTCCAGCGCGAATTGTGCTGTATTCGTTTTTCAGATATGAAATTGTCTTTTCCATATCTTCTTGGCAAGCCTCTAAATAGGCCTTAAGCTCTTCATCCATTTTAACACCTCTCATTAAAGTTATTAGATTTAAGATAATTTTATAATAATTTTAATATATTTCCAAACATTTAAATACGATGCATGCTTCTTTTTTCCGCTTAAAATGTCATATTTTTTATTATTAAGTATTGACATATTTGGCAAATTGGGATATAATTTGGGCAAGGAGAGATGTATGAAAAGATTGGGTGTATACATTGTTGTAATGGTTGGCTGCCTATTTGTTGGCCTAACAACTTATTACATGCTTAAAAATTATGAGGTAATCGACATTTCGGCGGACACAATTGAAAACCAAGTTTTCTTAAACGTTGATGAAACAATAAGTTTAAATGTTGTCCACGAACTTGCTCAAACAGAACTATCCTATTCGGTCAGCGAAGACGGAATAATTTCCTACAATGTTGAAACCGGAGAAATAACAGGTTTGGCAGGCGGAGATGTTGAACTTACAATAACGTCTGAAAATACTAATTATGGCGACAATGGTCAATTTACGTTTAACGTTAAAGTTGGAGACGGAAGCCAGGCAACACCATACTATGTTTTAAACAAAGATGACCTTAAAGCAATTGGTGGAACAAGGACATACTCTAACGGAAACTCAAGAGAGTGGTCGGCAAGTGCTTTCTATCAACTTAGAAACGACATTGACCTTGCAGGCGAAGAGTGGGTTCCGCTTTGCAGTGAAAACGGCTTCTCAGGTTCATTTGTTGGTGGAAATTCAAACATCAACACGATTTCAAACTTGACAATTTCAACTAACCAAGCATATGCTGGTTTGTTTGCAGGCTTAACAGAACTTGCTGAAGTTAGCTACATTGCTTTTGACAGCCCAAGAATCGCTGGAAACTTCAACGCTGCGGGCGTTGTTGCAGGGCTTGCACAAGATTCAAAAATTTCAAAAATTGATGTTAAAAACGGAACGGTTTTGGCAACCCCATACACAGTTGGAACTCGCGCAACATCGTTTGTTGGCGGAATTGTTGGCGCTACAATGGGAACAATTGTTGCAAATCACGGAGAGGCAGCTCTTGCTCAAAGAGGAAGCGTCTACATGTGCAGCTATCAAGGAGTTGTTGGAACAAACAGCAATGTGGACGAAGTTATTGGCTCCTTCGAAACTGAAGGTATGGCGCTTATGGACATCGGCGGAATTGTTGGCTATATGTTTGGCTCAACAATAGAGAACAATAAAGCAGAGGTTACATTTAGCATTAACCAAGCAATTGCAGAAAAAGCTGCAATGTTTGAAAGAGCTTCATCAACAGGAATTTGCATAGACGTTGGCGGAATTGTTGGTGCAACGGCAAACAACTTTGTTGTAACATCTGACAACTTGCAGGCAACAATATACCCAATTGTAAAGAATAACTTGGCGCTTGTTGGAATTGACAACGTTCCAACAACAGCAAGGGGAGTTATTGGACACCTTCCAATTGACGTTCACTTCTCTGGAACAGTTGAAGGCTCCAATCAGTGGGTAATTGGAAACTATTTCTACACAACAACAACTTTGATCCTTGAAGGCGGTTCATCAGTTCAAAATGCTACAACAAGGATTCCAGATGCAGCTGCATTGAGAAACATAAGCACTTATGTTACAATGCCAGGAACGCCTTGGGAAATTAGTGATGAAGAAGGCTCAATTAGCTCTCCATGGATTTTAACAGGAACTTCTCCAGTAATTAACTATTTATATCAAGACATAACTCTTCCAACAGACCAGGAAATTACTGAAATTTCAACCGCAGAAGAGTTCTATCAAGCTTATTACAACATGACATCAACCGATATAAGCAATGTTGCTAGAAAATATTATTTGTTGCAAAACTATAAATTGACGGCAGACATTGATTTAGCTTCAATTGAAAATCTAACAACATTTGTTCCAATTGGAAGCGGATTGTTCATGTTTAACGGAGCGTTCGATGGAAACGGCCACACAATTTCATTTGACGGCGTTACAATTTCAGGAGACATCTTTGGTGGAATGTTTGGACAAATTGGCTCAAATGCTGAAGTTAAGAACTTAACAGTTGAAGGGCTTTCAATAGACGGCGCAAAATATGCAGGCGGAATAGCAGGCGTTAACTATGGAAAAATAACAGATTGTGTTGTTCCTGTTGTTACAATTAACAATGCAACATATGCAGGCGGATTTACAGGTATCAACAGGGGAACAATTACACAAACTATAGTTGAGGCAGAAGAAGGCGAAGAGCAACCTCTTTCTCCAACCTCTGTAGCAGAAATTCAAGTTGCAAACTTGGAAACATCAACATTTAGCGGCGGAATTTCAGGAATCAACTACGGAACAATCTCAAATTTAACAGTTGAAGCATATATCTATGCAGAAACAGTAACAACAGGCGAATTTGCAAGATATATCGGCGGAATGGTTGGATATAACTATGAAGGTTCAAAACTTGAAAATTGCTATGTTTCAAATGGCGAAATTAGAGATGAATCAACAATTGCAACCTACATGGGCGGCTTTGCTGGAATTAACGCAGGAAGCATAACTCTTTGTGGATTTGGCGGGAATGCGAATGGCGGAATTAGTCCAAAGATAACAGGCGCATATGACGCTGGGAACCAAGTTGCGGGCGGATTTGCAGCTATGATCACATCAACTGGAAGCGTTTCACAATCATTTGCAAATGTAACAATTAACTCAAGAGTAATTGGCGGATTTGCAGCATATATGATCGGTGAAGTTTCAGAAAGCTATGTAAGCGGAATGTTGACAGGAAACGAAGTTGGAGGCTTTGCAGTTCACATGGCTTTGACATCTGGAAGCACAGAGGGCGGACACATCATTAACTCATACACAGTTGCTTCATTGAGCGCACAAAATGAATCCTCAAAACTTGCGGGCCTTTCAGTTTACATGAGATATCCTGCAGTAATTGAAAAATGTTACATGGCATGTTCATTCAGTGGAAATGGCGAAGCATATTATGAGTCTGTAACTAACACAAGAGAGGGTTTTGTAAACTGGATTACATCATGGGCAAGGCCAGCAGAAAGGCTTGGAACAATCAATGATGTTGTAATCAACGAGAAGGGTGCAGCAAACAGAACATCAGCAATCATCTCTTATGGCGGACAGAATGTCATATACTTAGAGTCTTCAGATGCTGAAAATCCACTTAGCTACAGCGATGCTGGTTTCAACACAGAGACGATTTGGCAAATTGGAGGGCCGCAAGATACAGCAAACACAAACCCAAACAGAGAACCAGTTTTAATTGCTGTTGAAGGGCTTCATGGAATTGTTCAAGATTACAGCAATGGATCGACAACAGAAGAGCCAGGAACAGGAGATGAAACTGAAAATCCAGGAGACAGCCAGCAACCGGGAACAGGAGATGTCACAGAAAATCCAGAACAACCTGGAACAGAAGAACCAGCAACTGGAACTGAAGGCTCAGAGGAAACAACCACTCCTGAAACAGGAAACGAAGCAGCTTAAGACAAAAAACTTTTATGCTAAAAAATTTGCATAAAAGTTTTTTTTATGTAATAATATTTTCGTGGGAAGAATAATGGCTCTTGACTATGGAGATGTTAGAATTGGAATTGCTTTTTCAGATCTACTTCAAACAATTGCCTCTCCCTTCCAAACGTATAGACGAAAGACGCTGCCAGAAGATTTAAACTACTTTTTAAATCTTGTAAAAGAAAAGGAAGTTTCAAAAATTATTCTGGGGCTTCCGGTTAACATGGACGGCTCCGTTGGAGAAAGGGCGCTTAAAACAAAGGAATTTGGGGAAGAATTGTCTAAGACAACAGGCCTTGAGGTTGAATATGTTGACGAGCGTCTAACTTCTGTTGAAGCTGAGGAAATCTTAATCAGTTCCGGCGTTAGGCGCGAGAAAAGAAAGGAAGTTATAGATAAAATTGCAGCAGCGCTAATTTTAGAAAGTTATTTAAACAGATAATCTGTTAAATATAAAATTTAAAAAGGAGAGATTAAAAATGGCAAATAACGAAGAAAAAAACGAGGAATTAGATGTTTTGGACATCTTGTTAGACGAAAACAATGATTCACCAATTGCGCTCTATGACAGTGAGGACAACAAGGTTATGTTCGAACAAGTTGCTGTCATTCCAGAGGGAGATAAAATTTATGCAATTTTAAAACCAATTGATGAAATGGAAGGCGTTGCGGATGATGAGGCAATTGTGTTCTTAGCAGACGTTGACGAAGACGGCTTCTCTGTTTTAACAGTTGAAACAGATGAAGAAATTGCAACAAAGGTTTTTGACAAATACTATCAGCTTTTAGATGAAGCAGAAAATAATCAAGGAAATTAAAAAAAACAGGCATTTGCCTGTTTTTTATTGAAATTTTATATTTTTAAGCTCCTTCAATTAACATTTTGTCTGCAACAAGCGCGATAAACTCGCCGTTTGTTGGTTTTTCATTGCTGCTGTAAACCCTTATTCCAAAGATTGAATTTATGTTTTCAATTTTACCTCTGTTCCATGCAACTTCAATTGCGTGTCTAATTGCTCTTTCAACTTTGCTTGCGCTGGTTTCAAATTTTTCTGCAATTGCAGGGTAGAGCTGTTTTGTTATTGAATTTATAATTTCTGGGTTGTCAATTGCAAGTTTGATAGCCTCTCTTAAAAATTGATAACCTTTGATGTGAGCGGGAATTCCAACTGTTATGAAGATGTTTGTGATTTTTTCTTCAACCATTTTTGCCTTATATTTGCCGCTTGCATTTTCAATTGTTACGTCCTTTGAAATTATTGTTGAAACTTGTTTTGAGGGCGAGTTGCAAATTTCCTTAACTCTGTCTATTAAAACGGATTCATTGACGGGTTTTATCATGAAATAGCTAACACCAAGCTGCATAGCTTTGTTTATAAATCCTTCATGTGATAGGGAAGAGGTTACAACTATTTTTGGTTTTTTTAAAATTTCGTTTGTTTTCATAATATTTTCAATTAGCGCAAAGCCGTCTAAGCCCGGCAAAACAACGTCCATAACTAAAACGTCTGGGCTTGTTTTTTTAATTTGTTCAAGTGTTTCATAGCCGTCTCCGCTTTCGCCAACAACTTCAAACATCTTTTCTCTTTTAAATGCGCCAACAATTTCCTTGCGCAATTCGGCGTTACAGTCCGAAATAAAAATCTTTGTTTTTTGTATATCTTCGCTCACTTTCGCGTCCTCCTATCCGGCCTTTTTGCCGACAATAAAAGGTTAGCACAATATTTTTGTAAATGGAATATTTTTAAAAAAAATATTTTGCAAAAAATATCGAAAAATATATAATATTGAAGAAAAATGTCGAATTCCTTGTATTTTTTTATAAAGTATGCAAAAAAATATTAATAAATTTGATAAATTCTCTTGGTTTTACATATTTCTCGAAAAAATGACTAAATATTACTTGAAATATTAAAATTTTCAATTATAATATATGCGTTGAGGTTTTTATGGAGAAAATTTACAAAACAATCGTTGAAAACAATTTAATAAGAAAAGGCGAAACAATTGGTGTTGCCGTAAGTGGAGGGCAGGACTCAATGGCTTTGCTACACTATCTTGCATCTCTTCAAAGTGAATTGGATTTTGAAATAGTTGCAATCCACGTTGACCATTCTCTTCGGGAAACAAGCGCCCAAGACGCACTTTTTGTAATAAATTATTGCAAGAAAAATCACATCAGGGCCTACAAGTTTAAAGTTGATGTAAAAAAACTTGCGGAAGAAAATGGCTCCTCAATTGAAACCGCGGCAAGAGATGCACGCTATGGTGTCTTTCAATCTCTTGTGGCAAGGGGGATTGTCGATAAAGTTGCGCTTGCCCATCATGCTCAGGACCAAGCTGAAACAATTTTGCTCCACCTCTTTAGAGGGGCTGGAATATCCGGCGCAAGGGGAATGGAAATTGAAAAACAGAAAATTTACATTCGCCCAATGCTTTCGGTTGGAAAGGATGAAATTATTAGATATGTAACGGACAATGAAATTCCATTTGTTGAAGACGAAACAAACAGCATGGACACCTTCCAAAGAAACTTTATTCGAAATAAAATTCTTCCGCTTGTAACAAGTCGTTTTCCTGGGGCAATCACTGCACTGAACAGTTTTGCTCAGGCTTGCAGGGAGGACGATGATTACATAAATTCCCAAGTTGTAACAGATGCACTAACTGTTGAGGGGCCAAAAACGGTTAAAATTCCTTGTGCATACTTTTTAAACCCTCAGCCGCTTTCAACAAGGTTGGTTTTCAAGGCGCTTGAAATGATTGGCGTTTATAAAGATGTTGAAAGAAGACATATTGAATTAATAAAAGAGCTTGCGCTAGGCGGGCAAAATGGCTCCAAGCTAAAGCTTCCAATGCAGGTTTCTGTTTTCAAAGAATATGACTACATAACGCTGACAAACGAGCAGAAGGAAAGAAAGATTTTAAACGTTAAGTTTAGATGTGGAAGTTTTGAAGTTGAAAACTTTGGAAAAGTAACCGTTAAAAGGGTTGAGCCAAAAGTTGAAGGGCTTGTATTAGACGCCAAAAAACTTCCAAAAGAAGCAAGCTGGAGATTTAGGAGAGAAGGAGACTACATAACAAAGTTTGGCGGTGGAACGCAAAAGTTAAAAACCTATCTTTCTCAAAAGAAGATTCCGCTTAGGCAAAGAGATTTTGTTCCCGTTTTGGCGGAAGGAAGCGAAGTTTTTGTTGTTGCTGGCTATGGAATTAGCGACAAGGTTAGGATAGACGAGAAAACAAAGCAGGCATATCAAATTATAGTAAGTTAAAAATCCCCTAACAAGGGGATTTTTTATGAATAATATTCATTCTATATCTCGTGTTTTCAGTGTGAAAACTACAACATTTAGTCGATTAAAAAATTCTAATTTAAAAATTTTCTTTTTATATGTTGTGTGATAGAATTGAAAATAAAGTTATCAACAGCAGATCAAACGCTACAACCCGCAATAATAGGGAAGTTTGAAATTTTGGGAAAAAATCTTGTGGAAATGTGGATAACTTTTCCTCAAAAACCCTTTATTCACAAAAATACGCGAAAAATTTATAATTATAAACACAAATGAATAATTATTTATTTGTGGAAATGTGGATAACTTTTCAACCTCTTAATATTACTATTCGGCAGCAGGCCTTTAATTGAATAAATTTCTTGCCAGACTTTGGCGAAAGAAAAGAAATTTTGTTTTTTCTAATTTTCTGCTATAATGTCCTTATGAAAAAAATATTGTCCGATTTGGAAGTTTCTCAGTTCAACCCGCTTTCGCTGGCTTCGGTTGGAGACGCTGTTCACACACTTTTTGTAAGGGAAACTCTTTTTGAAAGGGATTTGCCGCCAAACAAGCTCCACCTCTTAGCGTCAAAGTTTTGTAGAGCAAAGAATCAAAGCCTTGCTTATGAAAAAATTTTGGGGTCTCTAAGCGACCTAGAAAGGGAAATTGCAATCCGGGCAAGAAACCACAAGGGCCACGCTCCAAAAAATTCCAGTTTGGAAGAATATAAAAAAGCAACCGCTTTTGAGGCGATTGTTGGATACTTATATGTAACGGGAAAAAGTGAAAGACTTGAGGAAATTTTAAAATGCTCTTTGGAGGAAGAATGATTATTTTCGGTAAAAACTCAGTTTTAGAAGCTGTTAGAAGCGAAAAAACTTTCAACGAAATTTTAATTGAAAAAGGGCTTAAGGACAGAGCCATTCAAGAGATTATTGACTTTGCAAGGGAAAATGGCGTCAAATTGGATTTTGTTTCAAAAGAGATTCTTCAAAGAAAGGTTCGCGCCCAGGGGCAAAGGCCAAATCTTCAAGGTGTTGTTGCAGAAATTATTGACTTTGAATATAGCTCTCTCGGCGAGCTTTTAAGTGGAAGCGGAAATCTAATTTTAATTTTAGATGGGGTAACGGATCCTCACAATCTTGGGGCAATTGTTAGAACGGCTGAGTGCGCAGGGGCAAACGGAATTATAATTCCCAAAAGGCGAGCCTGCCAGGTCAATGAAACAGTTGTAAAAACAAGCGCAGGCGCAATTTCTAACGTCAAGGTAGCAAGAGTTGGAAATTTGCAAAACGCAATTTCAGAGCTCAAAGAAAACGGTTTTTGGATTTACGCAGTTGAAGTTGGAGGAAAGGACATTTTCTCTTCAAATCTTTCTGGAAAAGTTGCCCTTGTTTTGGGAAGCGAAGGAGAAGGGGTTGGCCGCCTTGTTAAAGAAAGTTGCGACGGAATTGTTACAATTCCAATGTTCGGGAAGATAAACTCGCTAAATGTTTCTGTTGCCGCGGCAATTTCAACCTTTGAAGTGGTTAGACAAAGAACAAAAAAAGAATAGTGGATCAACAGCTTTTATTTGAAAAGATAAAGGATAGTGTCATTTTGAGAACTATCCTTTTTAATTTAAAAATGTTGAATACCATTTTATTTATAATAGCTTTCAATTACGCCCCCGCCCAAGCATCGCTCTGTTTGATCATAGAGAACAACGAATTGTCCCGGGGTTATTGCCCTTTGGGGCTTTTTGAAGTCAACTTTAATTTTGTTGTCATCTAAAACTGTTACATCAACTTCTTGGTCGCTTTGGCGATATCTAAACTTTGCAAAGCAGCTGAACCTGTCGCCCGAAGGGCGCGTCCCAATCCAGTTAAACTCCTTTGCATAGAGGCCGTTTGAAAACAAAAGGTCGTCTTCTCCTTGAGAAACAATTAAGACGTTGTTTTCCAAATCTTTGTCCAAAACGAACCAGCGTCCGCCGTTTCCTCCCGCCTTTCCGCCAATGTTAAGGCCTCGCCTTTGGCCAAGAGTGTAATACATCAACCCTTCGTGATTTCCAACAACTTCGCCGTTTGGAGTTTTAATTTGGCCCGGCTTTGCAGGAAGAAAATTTTTAAGAAATTGTCTGAAATTTCTTTCTCCAATAAAGCAAACGCCAGTTGAGTCCTTTTTTTCTGCGTTTGAAAGGTTTAGCTCTTTTGCAATTTTTCTAACCTCAACTTTTTCCAAGTCCGCAAGAGGGAAGATCACGCTTGAAAGCTGTTCTTGAGAGAGTTGATTTAAAAAATATGATTGATCTTTGCTCTTGTCCTTTGCCTTGTAAAGCCAAAACTCACCGTTGTTTTCAACAACCTTTGCATAGTGGCCAGTTGCAATTTTTGATGCGCCAATTTTCTTTGCAAACTCCAAAAACGGGCCAAATTTAATTTCTCTGTTGCAAAGTACATCCGGATTTGGCGTTCTTCCTTCGCGATATTCTTTTAAAAAATATTCGAAGACGCGCTCATAATATTCTTTTGCATAGTTAACTGAATAGAAGGGGATTCCAATTGTGTTGCAAACTCGTTTAACATCCTCATAATCTGCTTCACTTGTGCAAGTTTCGCTTTCTTCTTCCCAGTTGATCATGAAGACGGCAACAACGTTCTTTCCCTCTTTCTTTAAAAGATACGCGCTGACTGCGGAGTCGACCCCGCCGCTCATTCCAACAACAACTGTTTCCATTTATCTTTCCTTTTTAGTTCTTTTCTTTTTGTTCTTTTGTGCATTCAGTTTTTCAACAACTTCGCTGTTCTTCTTGATTTTATCTTCTTTTTCTAGTTTTGAAGCGTCTTCTTGGGTTGGTATTTCCTCACTCTCTTTGGATTTATCTTTTTTATTTTCCTTTAATTTGTTGTTTTTATCAAACTTTAAGTTTTCAACTGGTTCAGCATTTTTATCAGACAAGACAACATCTTTTAAGCTGTATAAATCTTCGTTGATTGCAACAGGAATTTTATATCTTTCAAATATAATTGCAATCAAATCTGAAAACCAGAAGATAAGAACGCATGTTCCAGGAATTATTGCAATTATTCTGAGAATATACCACAAATTTGAGCCATAGATGTAGTCTGTTAAGATAACCATTACAATTGCTAAAACAAAACCAAAAAGTGAAACTCCCGCCTTGATGAATCTTCCTAAATAAAAATTGTGGGCGCCGGTGTAGCCAAGAAAAAGGCAGAGCAAAAGAGCGGTTGACTTTTTTGAGTCTGGCGGCCAATCTGCCGTTTTAATTGTGTCCTTATAATTTCCCTTTAAAATCAGTTTTTTTGCCGATTTATTGGAGGTGTAGTTTAGGCGCTCAAAAACTAAGCCACACTCGTGGCACGATTTTTCGTGTTGAAAACACCTTTCCTTGCATCTTGGACACTTTTTGTATGGCGAAAGATTTCTCATCAGTTAAAGTTTATATTAACTTAAATTAAATGTCAATTTATTTCGTAAATGTCGGAAATTTTGCCCTCTGAGATGCTTCCACAGTAAACCTTTGCAAAGTCGTCATACAGAAGAACAACGGCAAGAGAGTTGTAATAGTTAACAAGCTTAACCTCGTTGAAAGCCCCGAAATATTCCTTTAAAACGTCCTTAGAAAGCCGTGTTTCAAGGCTTTGAGAAACATAACCAAGCGCGTGCTTAAAGTCGCCAGCATAGATTGATTGAAAGAAGTCTAAAAACTTTGCCTCATCGGAAAGCTCTTTTTGCTCTTTATTGGTGTAAACAAAATATTCTTCCTCCAGCTTTAAAGCGCTTTCTGTTGCACCAAAAATTTGAACTCTTGCGCGGCCAGAAATGTCGTTTAAAAATGAAAGTTTTTTTATTTTAGAGTTTGAAACTTCAACCTGGTTTCCAGAAAATTCCGTCTCGCCAATTGAAAGAGGAAACAACTTTAACATAACATTGTTTTCTGGAAGAAAATAAGCTTTTGCATATTTTGGCTGAGAAAGAGTTTTGGTTTCAAAATTTAAATCAAAACTAAAGGGCAAAAGTTTTTTTGTTTCGTGCGGGTAAACCTTAAAAGTTAAAATTTTGGCGTCTTCAATTTCAAGGTTTATTTCATCGGCCAAACACTCCGAGGTTGAAACGCAAAAAACCTCGGCTTCGCAATTAAAAAGCTTGATCGTTGCAGGATAATCTTTAATTATGTGAAGAATCATTTAAACCTTTTAACCTATTCGTTATTAAATTTATTCAATAAAAGGCCAAAAAATGTTTAAAATTTGTCGCTTTGTCAATACTTTGCAAGGAAAGGAGAATATTATGGAAAACAGCAAATGGTGTGACAGGGAAGTTAAAAAGCTTTTTTCTGTTGTTGAAGAGGCAAAGAGCCAAAACAAAAGCCTTTTAGAGGCGTTTAGAATTTACGCTAAAAAATCTGGCCGAAAGCCAAACAGCGTTCGAAACTTTTATTATCAGGAAATTGAACAACTTAAAAACTCAAGCAAAAGGGCGGACAGGCTTGGCATTAATTTAGAAAATCATTTAATCTCTAGACCAGAGAGATTTACAAACGAACAGTCTAAGGCCTTGGTTAAAGAGATTTTAAGAAAAAAATGTTTGGGGCTTTCTGTTAGAAAGGCCTGCTTGGAGCAGGCCGGGGGAGACCTTTCAAAAATGGTGCGTCTTCAAAATAAGTTTAGAAATGTAATTAAATATGAAAAAGACCTATATAATGAATGTTTAAAAGAGCTTAGAGAAGAAGGCCTTGAAACGGGCGGGAATGTCGTCTATTTAAAAAAACAAGAGGAAAAACGCCTCAGCGACGAAGATGTCAGCAGCCTTTTCATGGGGCTTGTTAAACTTGTTAAGAGAACGGCCTTTGAAAACGCAGAGCGCGAGCTTTATGGTCAAACAAAAAATATGTCTGCAGAGCTGAGAGAAACAATTGCAAAACTTTCTGCCGCAGAAAAACGAGCCCAAATTTTAAAAGAAGATTTAATTTTGCAAGAAAAAAAGAATAAGGCGCTAACTCAAGAAAATTTAGAACTTAAGACGCGCCTTGCAAAGTTTATGAGTGAAAAGATTATTAAAACATCTAACAACAAGAACAAAAGTCTTGCAAACTATTTAAGAGAAATTAGAGAAAGGGGAAGAGAAGTTAAAACAAAAGTTTAGGCCTTTTCTCCGTTTATGAAAAGAACGCCAAGCGTGTCTTTTCCACAATGGCTTGTTATTGTTGCCCCCGCTAAATTGCAGATGATTTGCTTGAAGCCCGCCGCTTCAAGTTTTTTTATTATCATTTCGTTTAAAGCTTTATTCTCAGTTGTGTAAGTAACAAAAGCCCTGTCTAAAACGGGATTTTTATATTCCGAAAGAAGGTCGTTTACATATTTTTCAATAACAACCTTATATTTGCCAATGTATTTTCTGTCAACAATCATCTTGCCATCGAAAAGCTTAATTTTTGGTTTAATTCTCAAGACATTTGCGCCAAAGACGGCAACGGCCGAGCATCTTCCGCCCTTGTGAAGGTAATTTAAGTTGCTAATTATAAATGAGGCTTGAACGCGTGGAACTTCCTCTTTAAGCTCCTCAAGAATTTGTTCAAACGGCTTTCCTTCTTTGATTTTATCCCCAGCCGACAGGGCAATCAGGCCGCTTCCAGTTGAAAGCGAAAGGCTGTCAACAACGCCAACATAGCCAAGCTCTTCTGCCGCTAGTTTTGAATTTTGACAAGTTGAAGAAAGCTCTGAAGAGAGCGAGATGTGGATAATTTTATCCGCCTTGTGTTCTTTTTTAACTTGCTCAAAATATTCTTTATATGACTCAACGCTCCTTGCCGCCGTTTTTGGAAGAGAGCCGGTTTTGTCAACATAGTCGAAGATTTTTTCGCTTGTTATACTAACACCGTCGTCATAAAAATCTTCATCTCCCAAATTGACGATTAGAGGGCAGGGGACAATTTCAAATTCCTTTTGAAATTGTTTTGGAACATCTGCCGTGCTGTCTGCCGTTACTATGATTTTCATAAAATCCTCCTTAACCAAAAATTAGATGCCAAAAATATAAGAAGATTTGACTAAAATGGTTTTCGCTTTCGTGAACAATTATGTCAACGCGGCCAACATAGTTGTTTTCCGTGTTTGGGCCATATTCGGCGCAATCTTTGCTGTCCTCTCGGTTGTCTCCCAAATAAAAGAATTCACCCTCATTCAAGGTTAGAAAATAAACCTGGCCGTAGCTTCCAACGTCAATCTGCGTGAAACGCTCTGGGTTTAAGCTTCGATAGTTGGTAAAGTTGTAGTAGGTTTGATAGAGCGAGGTTCCCTCTTCAAGATATGGCTCATCCAAAATTTCAACTTCACTTTGGCCGCTTTTAATTAGCATAACCTTGTATGTTCTGTTTGCTGGAAAAATTTCATTTGTTATTGCAACAACAGCAACTTTGTCTCCCTCTTTTGCAATCAATCTTTTGATGACATATTTCCCGTCAACAGGGCTTTTTGCAACGATTATATCGCCATAATCTGCTGCGCCAAATCTGTTAATGTAAACGGAGTCGTTTGAAGAGCCCTCAATCAAATTTCCCTCTTCGTCATAACACTGAGCGTTTAGCGTTGGAATCATTGAAGGGCCATCAACAGGAGTGCAAACATAGACAAAAGAGAAAACAGCAACAACAGCGCAACAAATTATAAAAGTTATAAAAATTGTTTTGAATAAAATCATTGCCCAAAGCGGAAACTCGGGCTTGTATATGTTGACCTTTTTTATGTAGTTTATTTTTTTTCTGCTCATTTTTATTTTTTGAGTATACAGAGATTTTGCTCTTTTGTCAAATCAATTGAAAGCTGGCAACATTTTGCAAAAGCAATAAATCAATTTTCGACACAATATAACAAAAAAAGCATCTTGCGATGCTTATCTTTTTTGAAATTTGCCGTCCTTCTTGTGAACTCTTAAATTTGCACCCTTCGCCTCGGACAACTTTTCTGCATATTCAAGCGCCTCGGCTTTGGTTGCACATCTTTTTGATGCTCTTGCCGAGCCGGTTTTTTTAACAACCCATTGCCTGTTTTCTTTGTCGTATGTTACCCCATATGTTTCTTTTGTCATTGGTTTTTCCTCCTTAACTTGCTGTTTTTCAGAATGTTCTTTTTGAGCTTTTTCCGCCTCAGCAGGTTTTGAATTTTTTGCACTGGAAGCCTTTTTCTTTGGCTTTTCACTTGTCTTTTTAGTTTCCGCTTCGGGCTCTTCTTTCTGCTCTTCTTTTGGTTCTTCTTTGACCTCTTCCTTTTGTTCTTCTTCTTTTAAAGGCTCTTCCTTTACGTTTCCAACCTTTTCTTCCTTACCAGGTTGTTCTTCTACCTTTTCGGCATCTTCAAGCGCCTTTTGTTTCTTTGCCTTAACAATGTTTAAAATTAAAAAGACAACAGTTACAACGAGGGCAAGAGCCAAAACGCCAACAACAATCCAAATTCCGTTGCCTGTCATAAACTCATCAAAACTTGCTAAAAAGTTCATAAAATACCTCTCTAAAATTAGTATATCACTTATTAGTTTTTTGTCAAGATTATTTAATTAATTTATTTTGAAAAAAGAAAAAAATTGTTTATATTTTTTCTATGGAAGAATTTATGAAAATTGCTTTTGAAGAGGCAAAAAAAGCAGAAAGAGAAGGCGAAGTTCCAATTGGTTCGGCAATTTTTTTAAATGGGAAATTAATTTCAAAGGCTCACAATTTAAGGGAAAGAAAAAAGCGGTCAACAGCCCACGCAGAAATTTTGGCAATTGAAAAAGCTTGTAAGAAACTAAAAAGTTGGCGCCTTGAACAATGTGAAATTTATGTAACGCTTGAGCCATGTTTGATGTGCCTAGGGGCAATCATCAATTCAAGAATAAAAAAACTTGTCTTTGGCGCTTTTGATTCAAAAAGTGAAACAAAAACATTTTTGCGCAGCAAGGACAACAGCTTAAATCACAACCTAATTGTTGAGGGTGGAGTTATGCAGGAGGAATGTTCAAATCTTTTAAAAAACTTTTTTAAGCAGGCAAGGGAAAATTAACTTTACATTAGGCTTAAAATATGATATATTTAATACAAATAAATTAAGGAGAGTGATTATGAAAGATCAGTTCGGTGAGGGCTCTAAAATTCTTTGGCACGACAGAAAAAGATGGTGTGGAATGCCTCTTTCTTTTACAAGATACTATCTTGTTGAAAATGAAGATTGGCTAAAGTTATATTCCTCAATTGGCTTTTTAAGTATCAGAGGAGAAGAAGTTAATCTTTACAGAGTTTATGACATATCTATTAGAGCAACTCTTTCAAACAGGATTTTTGGAACGGGAACTTTAATTTTACACTGCAGCTCAAACAGCTCAGATGAAGTTCATTTAATTAGGATTAAAAACCCATATAAAGTTAGGGCAATGCTTTCAGAGCTTATTGAACAAGAGCGTGCAAAACGCGGAAACAGGATTAGCGAATTTACATATTAAAAAAATAATTTTTAATCAATTTAACAAAAAAAACCTCATTTTTTTGAGGTTTTTTTAATTATTTTTTTAATTTTTAAAAATTAATTTAAAATTATTCATAAAGATTTCCCGTTGTCCTAGGGTAGAGGGAAACATCTCGAATATTTGACATTCCTGTTAAATACATCAAAAGGCGTTCAAAGCCAAGGCCATAGCCTCCGTGTTTGTTTGTTCCATAGCGGCGGCAGTTGATGTATGGCTTGTAGTCTTCCTTGTTGAGACCAAGCTCTTCCATTCTTTTCAAAAGTTTTTCAAGGCGTTCTTCTCTTTGGCTTCCGCCAACAACTTCGCCAATTCCTGGAAGGAAAAGGTCAACTGCGGCAACGGTTTTTCCGTCGTCGTTTTGTCTCATGTAAAAGGCCTTGATGTCCTTTGGATAATCCGTTAAGAAAACTGGTTTTTTAAAGACCTCTTCACACAGATATCTTTCATGTTCACTTTGAAGGTCAACGCCCCAGTAAACGGGATATTGGAACTTGTCTTTGACCTTCTCCAAAATTTCAATGGCCTCGGTGTAGGAAAGGCGAACAAATTTGCTTTCAACAACATTTTTAAGGCGAGAGATGAGAGAATTATCTATAAATTTATTTAAAAATTCAAGTTCGTCGCCACATTTTTCCATTACATGTGAAATAACAGATTTTAACATTGCCTCAATGTTTTCAATAACGTCGTCGAGCTCTGCAAAACACATCTCTGGCTCCATCATCCAGAACTCGGCAGCGTGTCTGGTTGTAAACGATCGCTCTGCGCGGAAAGTTGGGCCAAAGGTGTAAGTTTTTCCAAAACTGTGGGTAATTGGTTCCTCGTCGATCTGACCTGAAACTGTTAGATAGGCCTTTTTCTCAAAATAGTCCTTTTTATAGTCAAGCTTTTCCTTTCCAAGTTTTTCAAGGTCAAGCGTTGTAACTTGGAACATTGAACCCGCGCCCTCGCAGTCGCTTGCAGTTATTATTGGCGTTTGAACATAAACAAAACCCTTTTCGTTAAAAAATTTGTGGATTGCAAACGATGCTTCCGAGCGAATTCTAAAAACGGCGTTAAAGGTGTTTGTTCTAGGCCTAAAAGCACAGTTTTCGCGCAAAAACTCAAGGCTGTGGCCTTTTTTCTGCATTGGATAATCTGCCTCGCATGGGCCGGCTATAACAACGCTTTCTGCATTAATTTCAAAAGGCTGTTTGGAATTTGGGGTTAGAACAACTTTTCCAACAACCTCAAAGGCCGTTCCAGTAATTTGCTTGATTATTTCATCATAGTTTTCAAGTTTTTGTTTTTCCAAAACAACTTGGCAGCCTTTAAAAGAGCCGTCGTTTAACTCTAAAAAGGCGATGTTTTTGGAGTCTCTGATTGTTCTTGCCCAGCCGCAAACTAAAACCGTTTTACCTTCAAAGGAGCTGTAATTTTTATTTAAGGTTAAAATATCAGTTTTCTTCATTGGGCTTCTCCTTTACATTTAGTTTTATTGAAATTTCTTCAAGCTGCTTTGGGTTGACTTCGTTTGGCGCGCCCATCATAAGATCTTGCGCATTTTTGTTGAACGGAAAGGCAATTACATCACGAATTATTTCCGTTTCGGCAAGGAACATAATAACCCTGTCAAAGCCAAAGGCCGCGCCTGCGTGCGGCGGAGCGCCATAGGAAAAGGCGTTAAAGAGCGCTGGAAACTTGTTTTCAACAACGCTTCTGTCATAGCCCGCCATTTCAAAAGCTTTAACCATGATTTCTGGGTTGTGGTTTCTAACAGCGCCGCTTGCAAGCTCAACGCCGTTTAAAACGACGTCATATTGATATGCCAAAATTTCAAGCGGATTTTTGTTTAAAAGAGCGTCCATTCCGCCTTGAGGCATGCTGAAAGGGTTGTGGGAGAATGCAATTGAAGAATTCTCCTCGTCCCATTCAAAGAATGGAAAGTTAACAATCCAACAGAAGTGGAACTTGTTTTTGTCAATTAAATCCAGTTCTTGGCCAAGTTTGTTTCTAAAAATTCCCATAAGCGTTACAACTCTTGAAGGAGTGTCTGCCAAGATAAAAGCGCTTTGGTTTGGCTTTAAATTCTCTTCAAAATATTTTCTTTCCTTCTCTGTCAAAACCTTTGCTATTGAGCCAGAAATTTCTCCGCCGGAATTTTTTAGCCAAAAAAGCCCCTTTCCTTCATATGATTGAACAAATTTGTTTAAGCCGTCGTAAAAACTTCTTGGCCTTTCGCCGGTTTCGGCTATTATCATTTTGATTGTCTTGCCCTCAAACAAGCTAAAAGCTGTTTCGCTAAACAAGTCTGTTACATCGGTGACCTTAAGAGGGTTTCTTAAATCTGGCTTGTCCGAGCAATAGTCCCTAATCGCGTCGGAGAAGTTAATTCTCTCAAATGGAGGAGGGGTTATTTCCTTGTTTGGCGCAAACTCTTTAAAGGTGCTATATAAAACTTGCTCTAAAACATAAAAGACGTCCTCTTGCCCGGCAAAGCTCATCTCCATGTCCATCTGATAGAACTCCCCAGGGCTTCTGTCTGCGCGGGCGTCTTCATCTCTGAAACATGGCGCAATTTGGAAATATTTATCAAAGCCAGAAATCATCAAAAGCTGCTTGAAAATTTGGGGGCTTTGAGGCAGGGCATAGAATTTTCCCGGGTTAAGCCTGCTTGGAACAAGAAAGTCCCTTGCGCCTTCTGGCGAAGAACTTGTTAAAATTGGCGTTTGAAACTCGTTAAAGCCAAGGCCAATCATTTGGTTTCTAACAAAGTTTAAAACTTTGCTTCGAAGCAAAATTGCGCTGTGGAGCGTTGGGTTTCTTAAATCCAAATATCTATATTTAAGCCTTAAATCTTCCTTTGTGTTTGTTCCTTCTGAAATTTCAAACGGAAGAGTTGGCTCACATTTTCCAAGAACTTCAATTTCGTCTGCCAAAACTTCAATGTCGCCGGTTTCCATTTTCCTGTTTTTGCTTTCGCGCTCTAAAACTTTGCCACAAACCTTAACAACGCTTTCCCTGCAAATTTTTGAAACCTTTTCCTCGTCTTTAAACAAAATTTGAGTTATTCCATAATTGTCTCTCAGCGTTAAAAAAGTTATGCCGCCAAGTTTTCTAATTGAGTTAACCCAGCCGCTTAAGATGACATTTTTTCCAACGTCCTCAATTCTCAATTCTCCACAAGTGTGGGTTCTGTAACTGTTTGCTCTTTCCATGAAAGTCTCCAAAAAATTTGATAAAAATATATTACACCAAATAACTTTTAAAAGCAACAAAAATTTGTTCTTATATATAATAAATAAAAAAGTATATAAAACTTAACTTTTAATCTTTTAGTGCGCATATATATTAACTATGAACAAAATTTGGCTTCTGATGATGCTTCTCTCTTGCGCGGCGCTGCTTGTTGTAAATCCTGGAGAAACTGTTAATGGAATGTTGGACGCCTCTGCCGAGGCGGTTGAGCTTTGCATAAGCCTTTGCGGAATCTATGCCGTTTGGCTCGGCCTTTTGGAGATTTTGGAGGCCAGCGGGCTTTCCGAAAAACTTGCAAAACTTCTTCGCCCAATTATAAAAAGGCTTTTCAAAGGGGCAGATGAAAAAGTTCACAAGGACATTGCAATCAACATGAGCGCAAACATGCTTGGGCTTGGAAACGCAGCAACTCCATATGGAATTAGAGCAATGAAGGGAATGGACGACGGAAGCGGCGTTGCAACAAGGCCAATGATTATGCTTATGGTTTTAAATGCAACTTCAATTCAACTTCTTCCAACAACAACAATTGGCCTAAGGGCGGCGGCGGGAAGCGCGTCGCCTGCGGACATTATTCTTCCAACCCTAATTGCAACTTTTATAACTTGCCTAACGGGAATTTGCCTGGTTTTGCTGTGTGGAAAAATTTTTGGGAGGAGGAAAAAGAATGGGTAGCTTTCTTGGAATTGTTCTTGGCGTTTTGGCGGCAATTTTTCTTGTTGCAAAAAAGATCAAGTTTTTGCTTGTTTGTCTTTCGCTAATTGTAATTTTGTTTTTGATTGGAGTTTTTTAAAGGAGTTGTTTTTTGAGCGCCTACATAGTTCCAATTTTTATCGTTTTAGTGTTGTTGTATGCAAGCTATAAAAATTTGAACACATACAACATTTTTGTCAAGGGGGCGAAGGGGGCAATTGACCTTGTTGTTTCAATTTTTCCATACATTGTTGCAATTATGATCTCTGTTGCGCTTATGAGAATAAGCGGACTAACAGACCTAATTACAAAATGGCTGTCGCCAGTGTTTTTGGCGCTTGGAATTCCTCCAGAAGTTAGCGAACTTGTCCTTCTTCGCCCATTTACCGGAAGCGGAAGCTTTGCGCTTTTAAACGATATATTTTTAAAATATGGCGCAGACAGCTATATTTCGCGCTGTGCATGCGTTATTATGGGAAGCAGCGAAACGGTTTTTTATGTTGCAACAGTCTATTTTTCGCAAACAAAAGTTAAGAAGCTTCTATATGCAATTCCATGCGCGCTAATTGCATCTCTTGTTGCGGCAATCGTGTCCTGTCTTTTGTGCAGAGTCTTGTAAATTAAACCTTGACATTTTCTTTATTTATGATAGTATTAGGTTACAAAAGAGGAGGAATTATGAATTATTCAGAATTTGTAAAAATAAGAGAAGGTTTAAGAGTTGTCAGCAAAGCACATGGAAGCAGAATTAAAGCAACAAAGGAGACGGAAAAATACATCAGCCTTCTAGAAGACTTTTTTGACGAATACGTTTCCAACATGAACGTTTTGGCCCTTGCGGGAATTGTCAAGGAAACTCTAACCCAAATTTGCCAAGAGCCTTTTGTTATAGCTAAAGGAGCTGAAACAAACAAAGTCTTTTTGAGCATGATCGATGAAACTTCCCCAATAGATGAAGTTTGCCAGAAAACGAAGTTGCCTTTGGATTTAATAAGAAGATCAGCTAAAGTCTCAGAAGTTTATATTATGCCGAAGGACAAAAGCCAGGACCCAGTCACTCTTGGGTTGCTATTTACAGAGAAGCCGGAACTTAGCAAGCTTAAAAACACAGAAACGTCATTTAGGTATGTTCTATCACAAATAGAATATGAATATGGCCAAGAGGCAAGTGGAGCAATTGCCAACAAAATTTTTAAAGACGTAGAAAAGCAGTTTAACACTCAATGGGTAAAGGGAATGGAGTAAAAGAGGAGAGCGCGAGCTCTCTTTTTTTTGCCCTAAAAAGTCCCGACCCGCAAAAATGTAGTTTCAAAATCATGTAAATTCTTTAAATTTGCAAACACACGGCGAGGTGTTGGCTTTTTGGGTTAAAATTCACAAAAAAAAGTTTAAAAAATTTAAAAAAAGTTGTGAAAAAGTGTTGACTTTTGTTTTTTTAAGTTGTATATTAATGTCACCGCTTGAAAAAAGCAGCTTGCTTTTGTGCGGTGAAATTGCACTGTTTGTGCAAGAAAGTGAACTTTGACAATTGAATATTGAGAATTTGATATAATAATTAAGTTATTATATATAGTCAAATATCAGCATTATAAAATTAAGTGTAATATGTAAATCTTCATATATAAGATATACTGCTTATTTACGCTGAGTTTTAATTCTTTAACAGATTTATAGTGAAAATGCTAAGAAATCCTAACGTAATTTAGATTAAGCTACAAAGAGCGTATGGTGGATGCCTTGGCACTAGGCGCCGAAGAAGGACGTGATAAGCTGCGAAAAGCTGCGGTAAGCTGCATATAAGCTATGACCCGCAGATGTCCGAATGCGGAAACGCACTAGCTGTAATGAGCTAGTATCATAACATGAATAAAATAATGTTATGAGGGGAACCCAGGGAACTGAAACATCTAAGTACCTGGAGGAAAAGAAAGTAAATCAACGATTGCGAAAGTAGTGGCGAGCGAAATTGCAAGAGCCCAAACCTAAATCAGAAATGATTTAGGGGTTCGGACCCCAACGTGGTATTGAAATTGGTAGGTGAACACAACTGGAAAGTTGGACGAAACAGGGTAATGGTCCCGTAACCGAAACCGAAATCAAACCTAGGGTGTTCCAGAGTAGCACAGGACACGTGAAATCCGGTGTGAATGTGGGAGGACCATCTCCTAAGGCTAAATACGACCTAGTGACCGATAGCGTATAGTACCGTGAGGGAAAGGTGAAAAGAACCCCGTGAGGGGAGTGAAATAGAATCTGAAACCGTATGCTTACAAGCAGAGAGAGCACTATTGTGGCAACACAAGTGTGATCTCGTACTTTTTGTAGAACGGGCCGGCGAGTTACGATATGTAGCGAGGTTAAGCAATTAAGTTGCGGAGCCGAAGCGAAAGCGAGTCTGAAAATGGCGAATAGTTGCATGTCGTAGACCCGAAACCAGATGATCTATCCATGAGCAGGATGAAGCAGTGGTAACACACTGTGGAGGTCCGAACACACGCCTGTTGAAATAGTCGGTGATGACTTGTGGATAGCGGAGAAATTCCAATCGAATCTGGATATAGCTGGTTCTCCTCGAAATAGCTTTAGGGCTAGCCTCTGCATTATGAGATTACTGGGGGTAGAGCACTGAATGGGCTAGGGGCCTTCGCGGGTTACCGAACCTTATCAAACTCCGAATACCAGATAATTGCTAGCAGGGAGTCAGACAGTGTGAGATAAGTTTCATTGTCAAAACGGAAACAGCCGAGA